>MDTD01070617.1_pt1 | contig 28366 bp, 16 predicted proteins | sample 811221 | NCBI WGS metagenome assembly MDTD01 (sample SAMN05326646, study PRJNA326480) | marine metagenome | isolation source: seawater | place: Pacific Ocean: South West | collected 2011 | reverse complement strand
GGCATGAAGTTCACTGATTTTTACTCGCTGGCAGCTGTTTGTTCGCCTTCGCGTGCGGGGTTGATGACCGGCTGTTATCCGCCACGCGTGGGCATCACAGGCGTACTCTTCCCCAGACACACCATCGGCTTGAACCCGGAGGAAACCACCGTCGCCGAGGTGCTCAAGACCAAGGGCTATGCCACTGCCGCTGTCGGCAAATGGCACATCGGACATCTGCCAAAATTCCTGCCAACCAATCATGGGTTCGACAGCTACTTCGGCATCCCCTACTCGAACGACATGGACGGCGTAAAGGGCAAGGATCGCAATCTCGATCGTGCGTGGATCGAGCGAGATATCACGCCGTGGAATGTGCCACTGCTCCGCGACACCAAGGAGATCGAGCGACCGGTCGACCAAAACACCCTGACCACCCGCTACACACAGGAGGCTCAGAAGTTTATCCGTAGCAACAAGGACAAGCCGTTTTTCCTCTACATGCCTCACACGATGCCGCACATCCCACTTTTCGTGTCGGACAAATTTTACACCAAGGATCCGAAGCAGGCGTACATTCGCACCATCGAGGAACTCGATCACTCCATCGGCCAAGTGATGAAAACACTCAAGGAAACCGGCGTGGACGACAACACGTTGGTGGTGTTCACCAGCGACAACGGCCCGTGGCATCTCAGGCTCCGTCATCACGGCGGATCCGCCCTGCCCCTGCGCGGCGCGAAGTTCAGCACATGGGAAGGCGGCATGCGTGTGCCGACCATCATGCGTTGGCCCGGAAAAATCCCAGCCGGCTCGGTTTGCAGCGAAGTGGCTGCCGCGTGCGACATCCTCCCGACCTTCGCCAAACTGGCCAAGGCGGAGCTGCCCAATCGCAAAATCGACGGCAAAAATATCTGGCGACTGATGTCCGGACGCGAGGGCGCCAAGAGTCCGCACAAAGCGTTTTACTTTTATCGCGGCACCGGGCTTCGTGCCGTCCGCAGCGGCGATTGGAAACTTCACATTGGAGGCGGTGGCAGAAAACAAAATCAGGAAGGCAAAAAACCGGCCCTGACACTTTTCAACCTGGCCAATGACATCGGAGAGACCACCGATGTCGCTGACGAAAACGGGAAGATCGTGCAGCGCATGTACAAGCGAGCCCAATCGTTTGACAAGGCACTCAAGGCCGACGCCCGCCCCCCCGGTGAAGTCAAGTCAGGCGACGAGGGCTAACCCAAGCTCTTGGCCAAGCGATAGGTACGGACAGCTATCCCCTGCCGACCTAAAACCAAGCGTTTGATCCAAGGAGCGGGGACATTCCTGTCCCCGTAAAAGTTCTAGCGGTTTATGAGGGGACAAGAATGTCCTCTCTTTCCGTGTGTTCTGTGCATTCCGTGGTTCGCCTGAAGCGCCCGGTATACCAAGGACGACTGGGACAGTCGTCCCTACCTATATTGTTCAGTGCTTAAGGAAGCCTGTGCTTATTAGCCATTCTGCACAGAGTTTGGGCCAGTTTGTTACTGGGAACTCGGATGGTCGCAACCCGTAGCCGTGGCCACCTTTTGGGAAAATGTGCAGTTCACTGCTGACTCCGTTGCGGCGTAATTCCTGCCAAAACCGAACACTCCCTTCAGCAGGAACCCGATCGTCCGCAGCGTGCACAAGAAAAACCGGCGGCGTGTTTTTCGTGATCTTCAGTTCTGGTGAAAGTTCGCTTTTGGTCTCCTTGTCAACGAGATAGGCTGGATAAATCAACACACCAAAATCCGGTCGGCAACTGACTTTGTCGATGGCATCCAACGATTTGTAACGACGCTTGTTGTAGTTGGTCAGCGCTGCGGCGGAAAGGTGACCGCCAGCAGAGAAACCCAGAATACCGATCCGCGCCGGATTCAGTCCCCATTCTTTCGCATGATGCCGAACGAGGCTGACAGCCCGCTGCGCGTCCTGCAACGGAGCATCGTGTTTTTCGCGATCCTTCCGGCGCGGTACGCGATACTTGAGTACCACACCGGTAACGCCGATAGAATTAAGCCAAGCCGCCACTTCCGTCCCCTCGTGCTCTGTTGCCAAAATATTGTACCCCCCACCGGGGCAAATCACCACCGAGGCCCCGGTATCCTTGGAAGGGTCGGGTTTAAAAACCGCAAGCGTCGGCTTTGATACTTTCGATAGAATCTCGATGGATGCGCCTCTGTATTCGCGCTTGGTCAATGACTCCGGGGGGGCATCCCCTTTCTCGCCCGGCGCTACGCTTGGCCAGACGTCGATCTGTTTGAATATTTTCGAATCAGCCGCCGGGAGCTTGGCCAAGCCAAGGCCGAGCAGCAGGACACAAAAAAAGCGCTTGGTCATCGCACGCAGCATCAGACCAAGCGCTTGGTTTGAAAAGCAAAAGTCGCTGTTCAATCAGGCGTTTTTCGGCGCCACAGCCCGAACCAAGCCAAGCGCCACCAACACGAGGAATAGCATCCAAAGTTTACCCGTTGGGAACTCGGCCTGTGGTGCATCGGACTTGAGCACGATCTGTAGCCCCTTGTCACCCTTCACCTGCAGTGACCGGCTGAAGTTCAGCACTTGGCCGACGCCGGGGAGCGTGGCCTGAATCGCTCCAGTTTGCCCGTCGATCGCTTCCTGTTGGCGCACGATCCGCTCTGCCAAGCGGCGGAATGCGGTGTTGTCCTCGATTGAGTTGAGATCCATGACCTCCCGCACCTGTGCCTGAGTATAGTTGACACCCTTGCCCTGTTGCAGCGGGATCACTTTTTGCTGTTGTTCCGCCTGCACGGAGACCGCGCCATTGTTGGCGAGGAAGTTGTTCCTGCGCATGTTGATGCCCATCATGGCCTGTTGAGTCTTCAACTTTTGCAATTGCACACGGGCGTCCTCGTTGAAGGCGGCATCGTTTTGCGAGAGTTGATAGGCATTCTCGAAAGCACGACGTGCCCGGTATTGGTCGCCCTGCTCGATCAGCGAGTTGCCGATGCTGAGCATCTCTTCCGCTTTTTGGGTTTGGCGTCGTTGGATTTGCTTTTCGTTGTCCAGATACAACTTGGAATCCACGACAGCCCCCTTCTGTACGGATTGTCCGACAACTTGTGCCGCCTGCTGTGCCGGGACTGCCTGTTCGTCCAGTTCGTGATAGGTCACTGTGGAGGCGTTTTCATCGACTTCGATCTCCAGTCCGGCCGGCGCATGCACCGTCCAAGTCAGGTTCTCCAACGGCAACTGAATAACCGGCCCTTCGATGGCTTTGCTCGCACCCCCGACAGTCGATTGATAGTAAAAATCCACCGTCGACGAGCTGTCCTCACCCGGGCTTTTTTCCAGCGGGATGACGACTGAACCGTTGTCCTCCCACGGGAGCACTCCGCGGCTGTCGATGAACGCCGACCAAAACTCGGAGCCCTTGGGAAGCTTCACGCGAAGCTCACGTTCGTCGCCCTGTCGCAATTGGAGTTGAACATGGGTCACTGCATTGGTGGAGTTGGACAGCTCGGTGCGGAATCTCGCACTGAGCACCTGCGCCGCCACCACTGCGGCGATATTTTGGTTCTGCGCTGTAATGGTCAGTACCGCCGGTTTGACAGAGCGATACACCAACCGTGTCTCCTCGATGTTCAACGTCCCCTTCAACGTGCGGGGAACCAGACTCCAGTCGACCGAGTGCAACCCATCCGGCACTGCCCCGGCGGTTAACAGAATACGCCCCTCGGAGCGCACACTGATGAAGCCTCGCTGAAGGTTTACATCCACCGCCTGCAGGCTCTGGACGTCTACGGACGAGTTCCCCTCCCCATCCGGCATTGGCACCTGATATGAAACCGTCAGGTGATACTTGTCGATGATGCGGCGATCCAGTTTCACCTCCCAAACGGCGCGGCCATCGTCGTCTGCGTCTCCCTTGACGAAATCAGTCACTTGTTGCCCGGTAAACGCCACGCCTTGGGCGCTGTCAGGCAACGCCACCTTTAACGCCTTAACACTGGTGTTCTCGATCTTGTATTCGATGACACCACGGTACTTGACCGTTCCCTGACGAATGGATGCATCCTGCAGAAACTCAGCCTGTATCCACGGGTCCACCCGCTCGACGTCGAACGACAACGTCCAGTCACCCTGTAAGAGGCGGAACGCCAACACGCCCTTGTCCCGGATACCGGCCGCTTTCGGGTCGAGCTGTGAAACACCTTCGCGATCTTTCATGTAAACGCGGATCCCCTGCTCTGGGATGATATACAATTGCCCCGTCTCCTTGGTGGCCTCGCGGATTGCCACGCGTGGCACCTGCCAACTCGCGGTTTTCTCTAGACCGGCCCCGGCGAGGTTTATCTGGAAGTTCGTGCTTCCCTCGGTTTTGCCCTTGAGGTGAAGTGTCACAACCGTGTCGTCGCCATCCTGAATATCGGTCCAATGACTCAGCGCTGTACCGGTGATGGTCTCCACCTCCAGCCCGTCCGGCATGACAAAACTGAGTTTAAAGACACCTGCCCGGGTGATCTGCACGCCGAGGTTTACCAGCAACACACTGCGATCCTCCCCAAGCGATAACCGTTGATTGCTGGCAACGCGGATGTCCGGTTTGACAGCCGAGGCTTTGAGCGTGACCGAGGCACCGCTACCGGAGTAGCGATACGCACGGCGGACGGTCAACCCGGCAAATTCGTTCCGCAACGAGTTGGCGATCGCCACCGGAAAATCCTCGAGGTTGATCGGCGCCATGCCGTCCACGGTCGAGCCATCCAACTGAACTTCGGAACTCGTCGCCACACCGACTGAGCCAACCTCTCCCGCAGCGTCCTTCACCCCAAGTACGCCGAGGGTTTCCTCGTAAGGGAATGCAGCAGCAGTCTGTTGTGAGCGAACGCGGAACTCGATCACTCCCTTCTGCGGTGCGGCAAACTGAATTTGCAGCGCCTTCGATTCAGGGTCAAAACGCCACGAACTGACCAGCTTCGAAGTCACGTCCGTCACCGTGATTCCTTCCGGCACATTCACGGTAAACTCATTCAACTGACCCTGAGCCAAGCGCACCTTCAAGTCGTGGATACCGGCGACGATCCCGGCCGTCGGCACAAAAAGCTGCTGCATCTCCGAATAGTAAACCGGTTTCTCAACACTCTCGTCCCGGGCCTTCGGTTCCCATTCCACCCGCACACCCGGCTTGGGCGGCAACACGATATCGAACTGAGTAAACTTTCGCCCCGACACAACGTCCGTCTTGCGAATGGACACGGCGTCCTTCGAATATACATCGACTTCGCGGCCGCTGAACAACTGCAACTTCAGGTGGTTCACCATCGCCGGCAGTGTCGGCACAGTGAAACCCCATCGGCGATTTTGATACACCATCTTGGCCTCGTACTCGAATGGCACATCAAATGTACCTGCCTCCTTGGCGATCAATTGGTGCGATGTGTTGTTGCCCTGTGTCCGCTGGGCCAGCTTCAATTTACCGTCCTTCAAATCGATGCTCTTTAACACCGATGGAGCGCTAAGAAATTCAATCCGACTGCCGGCCTTGGCTTCCCATTTCATCGTGGCCTTCAGCGTGATTCGCGCGCTGGAAATATTTCCGGTTTGTTCAATTTGCAGCAATCGCCCGGCGTCCGGCTTGGCCGCTTGGCCAAGCGCTGTTCCTGCACTCAAAAACAGGCCAAGCAGGACAGCCGTTGCAGCTGCGGCAGCGGAACCCGAGTCTGCCGGTTTTTCCTTCTCCTTTTTCTCCGGAGCCGGCGGTTTTGGTGGGGCCGGAGGTTTGGGCGGTAATGCCAACTGCGCGGCAACGCTTGGCCAAGCGATGTGCACCACGACAAACAGGACAACGATGCCAGTAAAACAGTGCAGACCGTTCGGCACCAACAATGTCGTCCAAGCGATGAACACCCAGCCAACCAAGCCACCTGCGTTTCGAATCAAACCGTCTTCCGACTTGAATCGGTAAACCCAAATAATCACACCGACAATCGCCGGTAAAAAGATCGAAAATGAGTACATCGCCGTGTCGAGTTCAACGTTTCGCAACACGATCGACAGCGGCGCATCTGCCTGCTGCACAGACGAGGTAAACGCCAGCCCCGGCGCAATCGCCGTCGTCAAATCTTTCACGTCCACAAACAGCTTGCCCAAGGTGTACAGAGACAAGCCGATCAAGCCCCAACCGACCACCAGCGTCAGTACGTTCGGGCCATCCCAGCGATACCGGCCGCTCTTGGTCGCCAAGCGACTGAACAGCCCGCCGACAAAGACCATCGCAGCAATCACCAGAAATTTCTCAGCCCATGATCCACGCCCTAGCCAGGCGAATCCGCTGGCATCCGGCAGTTGGCCCGAAGGCTTCACACTGCCCCTCACGAAATCCAACCGGTAATCGCTATCGGGCGACACCGTCCAATTCGAAAGCAAAACCGGAGCCCCGATCCTCGGCAGCGTCACGGTGACCTCTGCCTGCGTCGAGGGCTTCGGGGCGAATTTCAGCGACACCGTGATCGGCTCGCCGGAGTTATCGACCTTGGGCAGCGGCACCAGAGTATCCGTACCCTGCGTGATCGGAATGACCCGCTTGCCATTGACCTTGGCTTCCCAAAGGTCGACCCCTTCCTCGAGGGCCACCTCGAAATGCGCGAAACCACGATTCTTCAAATAGTACGTGGCCGTTGTCACCGCTTGGCCGTCATTGGAAACTTGCGTGGAAAACTCCGCGCGGTCTGCCACCTGTTCGAGTGAATCCTGCCGGTTCAATGGTTTAAGACTTTTACTTAGGGAAAACTCGCCACCGGAATACTGGTAAGCGACCAGGATCGGCGCATCGAACAACAAACGATACTCCTCCGGCACCTCAGACGGCTCCAGAGCGATCAACGCCCCCACCTCCTCGGCAGTGGATTCCTCAAACCGTTCCTTACTGATCAAGATCGAGTAACCGGCCTCGGACTGGACATCGACCGGTCGCACGCCATTGAAAGACAACGTTTCTCCTTGCGGCTCAAATTGTCGCTCGAACGTTGCCAACAGCGTGTAGTCTCCAAACACCGTTGATTGAAAATAAACCGTGTAGGACTGCGCGTCCGAACCCTCGGTGGCTTCATCCATTTTCCAGTTGCGAACATCGCGGCCGACAAACTCGACGTTTGAATAGTCCGCCGGGATCAACACCTTCAGCTCGCTCACCGGCTTTCCGCTAATGAGATAGTTCAAAACCGAACTGCCATAAACAATCCCCTGGCCTATCGAATACAACTGCAACGCATCCACCTGCAACGCCAACTCCATTCGTTCCACCCCGAGGTTCGCCTCCCAATTGGCTTCCTTGATTCTGTAGGCAGCCTGTAGGCCCTGAATTCTTTTCGGGAAGAAGACCGCAGCCAAGTCATTGGCACCGATTACGGAAGCCGGGACGAGCCGCAACCCCGGAGAAGCAGACACGCCAACGAAGCCCCGAACCGATTTCACTTGCTCATAAACCAAGCGGGGCACAAGCCAATTGTCGCCCTCCACCGGCTTGTTTTTTTCGAGGCGCAGTTGAATAAGATGGCGTCCCTCAAGCGGGGTCGAAGAGACCAGACGCAACGGGCGACGGCCGTCACTCTCCGGGCCAAGAAAATAATCCGCCAACGATGCTGCCGTCAGTTGGGCCACGGTAAAGCCGTCTGGAATCTGGATGGTAAACTCACGTAACGGCGCATCCCGGATGTCGAGATCCACCTCGGCGTCGAGTGAAATTTCGTTAAAACCAAGCGAATACACCAGCAGTTGGGAAACAGTGAGGTCCGGTAAAATATTGTCCGCCAACACCTCCATCTCGTAGTCGCTGCTCGAAAACCGGTAAACCAGCGGCTTCAATTTAGGGTTATTCGGAAGAGCCGCTATGGTATTAACCGCCGGAAACCGATTGGCAGAGAGCTGCGACAGCCCGCTCAACGACACCGGCTCAAGTTGCACTGCCCCGTTGTTAACCAAGCGCAGATGTCCGCCATATCGAACCGGATTTACCGGTGACAATCGCAAGGGCTTAAACCGAACAGGAAACGCACCAAGCGAAGTCTGCGTATGCACCACGAGATTGTAGTTGCCGCTTCGCTGACTATTCAACTTCACCACCAAACGCCTGCCATTCTCACCCTGCTTTTTAACATTCCAGTTCAGGATATTTTGCCCGTCAACACTGACCACTTCGCCTTCGCCTTCGATGTCCAATTCCAACGTGCTCATGCGGCCTTGCATCACACGATAGTCAAAGTGATTGATCTGCCTCGCCAAGCCAGCTCCCACTGCGATGTGTACTGCCGATTCAGCGGAGAAAAACAATTTCGGCACCACCACCGGTTTCGACTCTTTCCAACGCACAGCCAAGCGGTCACGCGGTGTGAGGAACAGATTGTACACTCCGTTCACAATCTTCGGCTTGGACGCGGAATGCGCATCAAACGAGATCGCCCTCGGCCAACCGCTCAATGTCACAGGCCGCAACGCTGCCGGAACCACACCGAAATCGATATTGCTCCAACCGTCCTTCTCGACGATCCGCGCATGAAATGTCAGATCGACCGGGTACGATCCGTTTTTTGAAAACTGCAACGTATATGTTTCACCGGAAAACCCGACTTTGTAGTCTTTTGTGCTCGGTATCGCCGCCAGCGCAGCCCCGCCAAAGACAATCGGCAACGCCCCGCCTTTCGGGTTTCGAACTTCCACGTTCCCCTTCAGTTGAAACGAGGCCACTCCGTTACTTAACTCGCCCTTCAGATCGAACTTTTCGAAAAAGATTCGGTTCGCATCAATATCCGTCTCCTTTGCCGTGAACGAGATTTCCGGCCTGGCTTCGGTGAACTGAAAACTGTACGAACTCGGCTGCGACAAGTTCGGTGCTTGAGTCTCCGCTTGGCCAAGCGCGGACTTTAACCGGGAAACTCCATTGGCCTTGGTGATCACGAGATCGTATCCCTTGGTCGTGCTGACCGTAACCGTGCCGGAGTTCAATACCGCCTCTCCTTGCGGCGTCAGGCTAACCACATCCAACCGCGCTCCGCCTTGTGCATGCGTGTTGCGAAAATGTGCAGTAAACTTTACTTCTCCCTTGGCCGGATTCTTGGGGTCAAAACGAAAAACCAAATACCGCTGGCCCTGTTTGTCGTTGCGCAAACCCCACTCGAGGGCATGTTCACTTGAGGCCTTGACGAGGATTCCCTTGCCGTTCACCGCGAACCGCAGTTCATCAGTTTGGCCCTGCAGGATTTTGACCGTTCCGCTCAATTGCTGCTCAGTTTGACCGCGCGCGTGGTTCACATGAATCGCGGTGCGTACCGAGAAAATGAGCTTCTCTTTTTTCTCCTTTTCCTCCGGTTTTTTGAAATCGCCGCTGATGACAAAACCGGGCTTCTCGCCGGTCAGTTCTCCGTTCACTTTCAGATTATCAACCTTCAACGGTTCACTGGACTCCGCTTGGCCAAGCGCGCTGGTTAACCCGGCAAGCCCGACGCCGAACGTGAGCAGAAGACCTGCCTTCCCTACTATTTGTTTGATCTGCTTCATTTCTTTATTGGCTTCGTTTTTAAAATTAATTTCCGCTGAGGATGCGTGCCTTGCGGATCATCTCCTCCAACTGCGCCGGCCTCGGGTCTGTCCCGTACACACTCGCCAACCCTGCCATCAATCCCTGCAAGTCCCCCAACTGTACTCCCTCCGAATACGGATTCCTCGCCAACCACTCCGCAAACGTCGCCGACACACTCGCCATCTTCATCGCTGTACTCGATTGTCCCAACGGCAACACCGCCTCTTCGTACGCCAAACTCCACTCCAACTCCGTGTATTCACTTGTAAACGGCTTCTTGTATCTCACTCGCACCACTCCCAGCGGCCCTTCCCCTCCCGCATCCACCTGCACCACGTACATCGCGTTCCCGGACTCCGCCGCACTTATCTCCGCCGCATCCACTCGGTTGTTCCTGAAATCCTCCTTCTTCAACTGGTGCCGCAAATATCCCACTTGCCGGTACACCTTCACTCGCTTCTCGTTCCACTCCACCTGCACCTTCACGTCCGACGCCGCCACCTGAAACGCTCCCAGCAGTTTCTTCTCAAACTCCTCCACCGCTTGTCCCGGCTGATTCAAAAACCCGTACCGCCCATCCCCGTTCCTCGCCAACACTTCCAGCAAATTGTCGTTGTACCCCTCCCAGCCTATCCCAAAGCAGTCCAGCGCGATCCCCTGCTTCCGGTTCGCCTCCACCGTCTCTTTCAACTTGTACGGGTTCACGTTGCCCATGTTTGCCGCCCCGTCCGTCAACAAGATCACCCGGTTATTGCCTCCCTTCACAAAATGTTTCCTCGCCGTGGCGTACGCCAACGCCAAACCGTTCTCCACGTGCGTGCCCCCCTGTGGCTTCCATCCCGTTGACGCCTCCATAAACGCCTGCCCCTGTCCTCCACGCATCCCGTCTATTCTCAACTGCGGCGTTCGCGAAAACGTGATCAGGCTCACGCGGTCGCTCGGGGTCAACTTGCGCGCCAACACGCTCAATGCCTGCGTCACGATGCTCACGCGATCTTCGCGCTCCATCGAACCGGAGTTGTCCAGCAAACAGACCAGATTCACCGCCCTCCCCGGTTGCCGCCCCAGCGCGGCGGTCTTTACGGAAAAACGAACGATATCCCGGTCATGCGCAAACGGGGACCGGGCACGTTCCCAATGAAACGCCACCGGCTCTCCCCCGCGAGGCATCGGGTCACGATACTCCAGCGCGTTCAGAAACTCCTCACTTCTCACATCGCTTGGTTCCGGCAACTTATTCGACTGCAAACTCGCCAAAGCGGTCTTGAATGACACATCACTCACGTTTAGCGAAAACGTCGAAAACGCATTCTCACTCGTCACCGTCTCCGGCTTCGGCGTGTACACCACCGACGGCTCTGACGACTTGGCCGGCGCCGGCGGTTCCTCCTTTTCGGCATCCGGTTTTGGTTCCGCTACCTGCAAGCCCTGCAGTCTCTCGAGGCTCTTTTCACGCTCAACAATCTCGCGTCGTAGTTCCGTTGACTTTTTAAGCATCTCAGGTTGCGGCTTGGCCAAGCGCTTGGCCAAGCTGACCGGTTTTTTCGCCTCCCTCATCAAGCCATCCTTGCCGGACTCGGCGGACTCTCTTAATTCACTCAAACGCCCCTCGCCGCGCTTGAGCGTATCTTCAACCGTGGACAAGGCGTCCACCTCTTCAAGCCCCAATTCATCTTCACCTGCGAGATCCAAAGCGAGCCGGGTGGATGACGAGGCTCGCCCCCGCACCGCCACAGCCTGCCCTCCCTTGGGTAAGGCCTTGGTTTCATCAACCGTGGATCGATTTGCGCGGAACATGCGTCCGTTAATCGGCACATCCCCGAGCATGGGAACTTCCGACTGCCCTTCTTCCTCAACTTCCTCTGAAGTCACCCGTGCGTAATCGTCCAACTCGAGATTCGACTTCAAGTCGGCCTTAAGACCGCGAATTGACTGTTGATCAAAATTATCCTCTCCAAAAGCAGGCGCGACCTCGCGGTCATACCGGGTGACCTGATTCTTGGCGGTCTCCGCTGGCTTAACGGCCATCCTTGCATCCTCTTCGTATTCTACCACCCCGGCCCAGTTCAATCGTCCACCGGCAGCAGCATTGCCTGAAGTCACCGCCATGCTTCGGGCCTTACGCTGTGGGGCCGATGGGCGAGGTGGCCTTGCCACGGGGGCTGGAGAAGCTGCGCCGCCACCAACATCGCCACGTAAGCCCTCGGCGGGATTTGGCTGCGCGGTGCCAGCGTATTTGCCACCACCAAAGCCGCCGCCGCCAAAGCCTCCCATCATGCCCATGGGCATCGCCGTCTCAGCCGAGGATAATTCGCCCGTCTTAGCAGCGCGTTCCCCTCCCCGAAATCGACTCCAACGGTCACCGCCAGAAGCAACGGTTGCGTTCGTATCCCATTGAACCGCCGACCGGGTAACCGATTGACCGGGCGTGGTGGGTCCGGCAGGGCGATTGGCGTTGGCACCCTGATAGTACCAACCGTTAGCGTCCCTGTTCGACTCTTCGTCCGAAATCGAACTTTCAGTGATGGCTGGCAGACCACCGGTGGCGTATCCGGGCATGGCGGTGTTTTTTTCTCCACTATGCTGCACCACGCCGGAATCGAAAGCGGTCGCACCGCCCACTCTAGCCCCCGCACCTCCCGAAGGAGAAGGCGCGCTGCCGGGAGCGATCTCCAACTTATCTCTTTTCCTGCTGCACCGGTTTCTCGGCTTTCCGCATTACTGAACCCGAAATGTTTTGTGGCTCCACTTTCGTTGGCGATGACCGCTCCGCCAACAAAAAGCGACGCGGTGCTTGGGGCTTTATCATCATCGCCGCCATCACCATCACTATCCGGCATCGCCAATGTCGCGAATTGACGCGCCGCAGCAACAGGTCGCTCTTCACTTGGAACAACTCCGAACGCCTGATCAACGGGAACCGGCATAGCCATGCTGTAAGATTGAGGCATTGAAGCAACGGGGGACGGCATCGAATCCGGCACCGATTCACCCTCCATCTCTGCTGGGTCGTTATCGGCCCAGGGTTGCGTTGCCGGCTCTGGAGTCGGCATCGGAGCCGGGGCCGTCGTGACGGTCACCGGCACGTTGTCGCTGGCCCACTCGACCTGATTCGCCATTGGCTTGGCCGATTGAACTTCTGCAGTGGTTTTTGCCGACGACAATTGGTCAATCCCAACACGCCCACTTGATAGCGAAGGGAAAATCACACCAAATACAACGAACAGCAAAGCCAGCACGGCAGCAATCGCCCACAATGTTCGCCGAAAATCGGGGCGCGCTATTTCGCGCTTGGCCAAGCGCGAACTCTCGCTAAATTTCTTTTTTAGCACCCGACGACGGGCGCGATTTAGCCGAATAGCGCTTGGCTTGGTTTTCTTCGCTTGGCCTGAATCAAACGACTCCGAGACAAACGAAAGCGTTTTTTGGATCTCCTCGCTGAACTTGGTCAATTGCTCATCCTGACGCAATCGCTCCCGTAACTGGGCTTCCTCAAAAGAACTCGTTTCCCCCAACAACATGGCCACCACGTGGGCTTCCAGTTGCTCGCGGGTGGGTTCATTCGCCTGTCTGTCAGAGTCGCTCATTTTCGCAACAAAAACGCCATTTTAGATACGACGCAGTCATCCGAATTTTATTAGGTGCTTTTCAAAAAAAACAGGGACGGCGAGCAGAATGCATCACCCGTCCCTGTCTCTTGGAAAATATACCTTAGTCGAACTTGCGTTTGCGATAGTCGCCGATGCTCGGGGCATCTTTGTTCACTTCTGGGCCGAAATAGCGCAGAAGTACGAGTGGCTCGGTGTCACTGGTGTTTTCGAAGGTGACCCCCGCCTTGGCGCCGGCTTCAGTGCAGAAGTACTCGTCCTCGGTCAACTCATGAAACCGAATGAGCTTGGGGCTGTTTAGCGGTTGACCGTTGATGGTGCCTTTACCTTGCACGCAGATACCGCTCCAGGCGCCGGCGTCTTTGATGGTGCATTTCGTACCGGGATCAACAGTGAGTTCTTTGGCGGTAAAGAGTTGCTCTTTCTTGATGCGGCCGTAGACGATCCAGCGATCAACGTAGCCTTCACTGCGGGTGTCCGCCACGGGGATTGGCTCGAGGTAATGGTTATCCTTGAAATTGGGATCGACGTTTCCGGCCCAGTCGAGCTGATCGACGATGAAATCAAGATCCTTGTGTTTGCTCTTGGGCATGTCCTTCACGAGCAAACTCCACGGCACTTCGCGGCCCTCGACGAGGCTTTGGTACATTCCGAAAACATCACTGCCCCATTGAGGTTCGTAGGTGCAGAGGCTGCCCGGCGCGTGCAGCACGCAGGGCGGAATCAACCAGCCGGTGCCAGGCTTGAGGCGGTAGGCCTTGGAGAGATCGAGGATGCCGTTGTCTCCCTTGTTCCAATCCTCGAGGCACTTGCGCACCTGCGCCTTGGTCGTGCCGGGCTCGAGCCCCATAAACGTGTACGGGAAGTTGTTGCCCACGTTGTTGTGTTGCGGCGGGAAATAATAGCTCTCCGGTTTGCCTTCCTGTTTCACCAGTTTGGCCTGCTTGGCGTTCTGGTGCATGTGATGCGGGATGGGACCCATGTTATCGAAAAACTTCGAGTACACCGGCCACTTTCCGTACTTCTTCCAAATGCGACTGCCGATGATGTCCGCTCCACACTCGGCGACCGCATCTCGTAGCGTGAACCGATTGCGACCGTGCACGACGTAGCTTAGGCCCTCATCCGGAACGCGGCCCTCATTGGCCGCCTCGGTGGTGGAGCCGAACCAACGCTCGTCAATGCCACCGCGATTGAGTCCGTACGCGTAGGTGTCATCCGGATGCAGCTTGAGCCGCAGGCCCGGCTGCAGGAAGGAGCGCGGCACCCACGCGGGCGCGAGCCGCAGCAATCCACCTGTCGCCTCCAGTGCGGCGTCCACATGTTTGCGGACATTCTTCTTAACGGTCTTCAGTTGCTTAACAGAATTGATACTCATGTTTGTTGCTTAAAAAGTTGTAGCTAAAAAGGAAAAGCCGGGCGGCAATTTGGTCTAACCGCCCGGCAAAGTCTAGTGCAATTGGCCAAGCGCTACTCCGCTTGGCCAAGCGCGATCATTGACACACCTCGCACTCTTCCCCGTTTCGCATGGCCTCGATTGAACAGGCCTGTTTTTCCTCTTCGGTGTATTCCTTTTTCGGAGCCTCGACGCCCTGCTTTTTCACAGCAATTGTCGCCTTTTCAATGTTGGAAGCACCAAGCGTTCGGAGGTAGTAGGTTGTCTTCAAGCCACTGCGCCATGCGGCACGATACATGTGTGACAACTGCTTGATTTCCGGCTTGGCCAAAAAGAGGTTCACCGACTGGGATTGGTCGATCCACTTTTGTCGTCGTGCCGCGGCTGCGATCATGATCATCGGATCGACGTCGAACGCAGTTTCGAACAACTTCTTCGTTTCTGCCGGCACCTTGTCAATATCGTGCACATCGCCATCGTGATACTTCAATTGATTCATCATGTCCTCGTCCCATACGCCCTTTTCTTTGAGCACCTCGACCAAATTGCGGTTGAGCACGATAAAATCACCAGACAGGTTGCTCTTTACGTAGAGATTCTTGTAGAGAGGCTCAATGCAGGGTGACGTGCCCATTATGTTCGCGATGGTGGCCGTCGGGGCGATTGCCAAAACGTTGCTGTTGCGCATGCCCTGCTCGGCGATTTTTTTTCGCAACGGCTCCCAGTCCATCCTGCCTCCTCGCGGAACGTCAACTTCCTGCCCGCGCTCGTCCTGCAACAGGTCGATCGTGTCCGGTGGAAGCAAGCCGCGATCCCACTTGGAGCCTTCGTAGGTTTTATATTGCCCCTTCTCCTTGGCCAAGTCGCTTGACGCTTCGTAGGCGTAGTAGGCAATCGCCTCCATGAATTCATCGTTGAATTCCACCGCATCCTGCGAATTAAACGGCACGCCTTTTTCGTAGAGAGCATTTTGCAACCCCATCACTCCCATCCCGATCGGGCGATGCCGCTGGTTGGAATTTCTGGCCGGATCGGTCGGGTAAAAATTGATGTCGATCACGTTATCCAAGGCACGCACAGCGGTACGAATCGTTTCGCGCAACTTGGGCAAATCGAGTTTCCCGTCGTCAGTGAGGTGATTATCCAACACCACGGAGCCAAGGTTGCAGACAGCCGTCTCGTCTGGACCGGTGTTTAATGTGATCTCAGTGCAAAGGTTGGAACTATGAATCACACCGGCATGATCCTGTGGACTGCGGACGTTGCAGGCATCCTTGAACGTGATCCACGGGTGGCCGGTTTCGAAAATCAACTGCAACATTTTTTTCCACAAATCAATCGCCGGCACCTGTTCACCGTGCATCTCACCAGCCTCAACCCTGGCTTCATAGGCGAGGTAGCGTTTTTCGAATTCCTTGCCGTAAGTTTCGTGTAGATCCGGCGCTTCATTGGATCGAAACAATGTCCAATTCTCGCGAGCTTCCATCCGTTTCATAAACAGATCGGGAATCCAGTTCGCTGTATTCATGTCATGAGTACGCCGCCGGTCATCGCCGGTGTTTTTGCGTAACTCGAGAAATTCGCCGATGTCGTTGTGCCACGTTTCGAGGTAGGCACAGCCGCTGCCCCGGCGCTTGCCACCCTGATTCACCGCCACCAACAAATCGTTGTGCAATTTTAAAAACGGGATAACCCCCTGACTCTTACCGTTGGTGCCATTGATATGCCCCCCCATGCCGCGAACAGATGTCCAACTCCCCCCCAGACCACCCGCCCACTTGGAGAGGTAGGCGTTTTCGGTGATTCCACGCTCCATAATTCCTTCAATGGAGTCATCCACCCAATAAAGATAGCAGGAAGACAACTGCGAATGCGGCGTGCCGGAATTGAACAAAGTCGGCGTGGATGAGCAAAACCGTCGACTCTTGTAGAGGTTGTACAGCGACACCACCCACTCCTCCTTTTTCTCCGCTTCGTTTAGAAAGAGTCCCATCGAAACGCGCATCCAGAAGAGTTGTGGCGTCTCGATCCGTCTTTCGTCCCCCTTGGCATCCGTTCGATCCACAATCAGGTAACGATCGTACAGCGTCTGAATCCCAAGGTAGTCGAAATCCAAGTCCGCCGAAGGGTCAAGCGCTGCACTCAACTTTTCGAGATCATACTGTAGCAGGTCGACACTCAGGCGTTTAATCTCCACACCATGACGGAGATATTCCGGAAGATACTTCGCATGTGCTTCCTTTAGCGCCCCGACCCCATCACGCAGGATATCCCAATCGAGCACCTCTTCATAAATATAAGTACAGAGCATGCGCCCAGCGAACTGCGCGAAGCCGGCATCTCGCTCCATCATCGCCTTGGCGTTTAACAGAATCGTCGTCTGCAATTCCTCCGCCGTCATCTCACTGTAAACCGATCGACGCAACTCCGTCTCGATTTGCCCTGCGTCAAGACAGAGATTCAAATCAATGCAAGCATACTCAATTCGCGCCCGAAGATCTTCCCCTTTCCAGAAAATCGAACTCCCATCAGACTGCTTAATCAGCAGAAGTTCCTGCTGACTGTCGTCAAAAACCTCGGCACGTTCGTCCGTCGCAACCAAGTCGTCGTTTCGTTGTAGCGAACGCTGTGATCGGTACAGAATGTAAGCCTCGGCCACCTTGTAGTGCCCGGCCTTCATTAACTCCTCTTGGACGATATCCTGAACCTCCTCAATATGAACGAACGCTTGGCCTCCGTTCTTCACCCGGTCCGTCACGGCTCCGGCAACAGCGACAGCCGGCGCGCTATCTTTTTGCTGTGACAGGAACGCCTTGCGTATGGCGATCTCAATTTTGTTTTGATTCCAACTGACAACCTGATTGTTGCGACGAATCAACCGCACACTGATTTTTTCATCCGACTGCGGCACCCTGCGAGCCGTATCAAAGACCAGACTCCGGGCAACGTCGTGCGCATTGTTTTCGATTAAAACCCTTTCAATACCCCGATGAAATTCGCTCTCAGACAGGCCTTCGCTCTCCACTTGGCCAAGCGCGCTTTCATTAAATCGATCCCCAACTGCACGGGTTACCTTGGCCACGAAATCCCTGTTTTCATTGGTAAAAACATCCTCCTCACCCTTAGACAACAACAAATTGGCCAAGGCATTCCCCACCGTATTGGCTATCTCAGTCAACCCCACAGTTCGTTCACCACCTCCGGAATGCAGGCGGACGTTCCGTTCGTTGGTATCCTCTCCGGCGAGTGCCTCCTCCCAGTTAAATCTCGCGGGAGTTTCCTCTCTGGACGAAAGGCGCTTGATCGCCTCGTCCTCCTCCAATGTAATTTTACTAAACGGCATGTTTGGGTTGCTTTTGGGTTTGGCTGTTTTTGAAATTATAATTCGTCGTCGCTGACCATTTCAAGCGAGGACGCTTTTTGGTACTCGGTGACTCGGCCCTCGAAAAAATTTTGTTCCTTTTTGATGTCCATCATCTCTGCCAGCCAAGGGAACGGATTTTGCGCTCCCGGGCTCAACGGATCCAAGCCGACATTTTCAAGCCGTCGATCCGCTATGTAATCAATGTAAGCTGAGAACTCCTCCGAGCTCAGGCCAACGGCGTTCACCGGCAGGCAGTCGTTAATAAAATCCTTCTCAAGCTGAACCGCCTCCCTCATCAGGTCGGTTAACTCTTGTTTAAACCCATCAGTCCACACGTCCGGGTTTTCCTTCACAAGATCGACGAGCAAGTTGCGGAACACTTCGATGTGATTGGATTCATCCCTCAACGTGTAACGAAACATTTGGCCGATCCCGGGAAACTTGTTCTGTCGGTACAACGACAAAATCATCCCGAACAACCCATAAAACTGAGTCCCCTCCATACACTGGCCAAACACAAAAATATTTTTTGCGAGCGCCTGTTTTTCTTCCGTCTTGGTCAGATCCATGTCTCGGCGCAGACCACGGGACACGCGACTGACGAATTCGTTTTTTCGGACAATCGTCGGCACATCCTCAAACATCGCCTCGCACTCATGCGGGTTGATCCCAAGCGAACTGATCATGTAGAGCAGCGAGTCGGCGTGAATATTTTCCTCGTGCGCGTGCCGTCCCAGTACGAGTTTCAACTCTGGAGCGGTCACCAACTCTCGAACCACATGCTGGACATTGTCCCCAACGATCCCTTCCGCGGCACTGAAATATCCAATCCCCATCCGGATAATCCACCGCTCCACATCGCTCAGGTCGTTCCCTCGCCATTGCTCAATGTCCTTGGCCATGGTGATATCTTCCGGCTCCCAGTGGTTGGCCTTCATGGCACGGTAGATGTCGTACGCCCACTGGTATTTGAGAGGCAAAAGATTGAAGGTCATCGTTTGGCGGCCGTTGATAATGCGCTTGGCAGCATAAGCCGCCTCCGCCTTGGCCTGATCCAACACAAACTCCTTGTTGCCTATCTGAAAGTTCTTTTCCATTTCCGCCTACTTACCGCTTCAAAGTCCTCTATTTTTTCGCCTTTTGGCTCCTCGGAAGACAAATATCCTCCCAAAAGCGGTGCTTTGTGAATAAATCACCAAAAACACTACATTTTGTGGCTGATCCAAAAAGGCACACAATTTGTAGCAGTTTACGGGTTCTGCCGTCAAAGAATTTTTAGCGCTTGGCCGACTTTTTTCACGCCTTTATTGTTGATGTGTTGCGCACACCCTATTCACCCCCTTATTCGGCCCTTTTTCCCACGCTTGGCTTGCCTGAGACGAATCTTCAAACCAAGCTCTTCAGCCCCTAACAATGAGCAATATAAGCACAGATCGCTTGGCCAAGCGGGAAATCCTCGAGAATAAAGGCCAAACTCGCCGCCGGTTTCTGGCCTCTACGACTGCTGGCGTCGCCATGGTTGCCGCGTCATCCCGCGCCTTGGCCAAGCGTGGATTTAAACTGAACTACATTCTCTCCTCCTCCATGTACGGCACACTGCCGCTGGGTGAAATTTTGCCTGAGGTGAAAAAAACTGGAGCAACCTCCATCGATATTTGGCCACGGGCCCATGGCAATCAGCGGGAGCAAATGGAAAAAATGGGGCACGAAGCTTTTGCGGCGCTTTTAAAAAAACACGATGTCAGACTGGGTTGCATCACCCGTTATGATCTGGGCCCATTTAGGTTGCAGGATGAAATGAAGGTCTGCGCCAAGCTGGGCGGAGATTTACTGATCTGCGGAGGGAGCGGCCCAAAGGGTTTGTCGGGCGGCGAGTTGAAAAAAGCGGTGAAGTCTTTCGCGGAAAAGATGAAGCCACACGCCGAAGCCGCTGAAGCCGCCGGGGTCAAAATCGGGATTGAGAACCACAGTAGCAATCTCATCAACACTCCGGACTCACTCAAATGGCTACTCGAGTTTTCTCCATCAAAAAATATTGGAATTGCCATGGCCCCTTATCACTTGGAAACGCTTGGCCAAGAGGCCGGCGACTTGGCCAAGCTCGTCGGTCAACTGGGAGAACGACTGTTCATGTTTTACGCCTGGCAGCATGGCATGGGCTGCATGGAAAAACTCCCGAAGGAACAGGAACTCCTCCAGATGCCCGGACGCGGCAAGTTGGATTTCGGCCCAATCCTCCAATCACTCAAAGCCATCAACTACTCCGGCTACACAGCCATCTTCATGCACCCGGTTCCCCGTGGCATTCCCATCCTCCCTACACCCACGAAGACAACGGAAGAAATCAACAAAGCCCGATCCTACTTGGAAAATCGTCTTACAAAGAGTTAACTCGTTTGCAGCCATGAGCGATACCAAACAAAAGGTTTTGATTATTTTCGGGGATGCTGCGGAGACGGTGGACACGATGTATCCGTATTTCCGCCTAATCGAGGGCGGTTACGAACCGGTACTGGCTGCGCCTGAAAAACGCGAGTACCAGATGGTTATGCATCAGGTGAAGCCGGGCTGGACCATTACCCGCGAATGGGAAGGCTACACGATGCCAGCCGCGATCGCATTTAAGGACATCAAACCGGAGGAGTATCTTGGGATTTTTTACAGCGGCGGCCGCGCCCCAGAATACATTCGCGAGGACGAGGATCTTTTGCGAATCACAAAATATTTCTTCGAGAAAAACGCCCCTATCGCCAGTGTTTGTCACGGAGTTGAGATTCCTGCACGGGCGGATTGTGTACGTGGCCGACGGATGGCGACAGTGCCCAAGGCCAAGTTTGACCTTGAGATTTGTGGCGGCACATTCGTGGATGAACCGTGCGTGATCGACGGCAACCTGATCAGCGGCCGAACGTTCTGGGATCACGGCCACTACATGGGCGAGTGGATGAAACTCCTCGACGAAGCCCGCGATGCACTCGGCAACTAGCCGACCGGTGGCGGAAGCTTCTGCCCCGGTCTGATGTCCACGTAATTTGCGGTGGCATCACCGGCCTCCCCTCTCACCAGATAAACCGGAACCCAATGTTCGTCGGTGTTGACGCGCACCGTCTTAGCATTGGCGTAGCGCATCGTGTATGCCGCTCGGCGACGACCACTTGTGTTCGGGTCGCTGCCGTGAAGCACAAACGAGTCGTGCACGGACAAACTACCGGCAGCCATTTCCATACACACGGCCGCCTTCTCCATCGACGGTGTCACTTCGACTGTGAGTCCAAGCAAGTCATCCGCGCCGGTGCTGATTTTATCCAACTCCGGATACCCATCATGCGTACAGGGGATCACCTGCATGCAGCCGTTGGCCTGATCAGTGTCGTCGATCGCCAACCAAACCGTCGTCACGTCCGTACCCTGCACACTGTGCCAGTAGGTGTTGTCCTGATGCCAGGCCACCGGCAGTCCGTCCCCTGCCCGTTTCACGATCAAGTGTGACATGATAAGGATTAAATCCGGCCCAAGCACCTGTTCCACGGCGTCCAGCACACGAGGGTTTCGGCACAACTCCAGCCAAAACGAATGCTTCGGATGCGGTTCAGTCAGGTACTCCGGCCGGGCGTCGACCTCCTTGTTTTCGCCGTCCTTGTACACGACCTGCCGCTTGGGCATTGAGGCGATTAAACGATCCAGTTCGCCACGGGTGACTTCGATTTCATTTGTTGAAAGGACGTTGTGAAATAAACAAAAGCCCTCTGCCTGATAGCGGCTTGGTTCGGTGTTTGGCGTGACTTTCACGGGCGAATGTTACGAAACCTCCTGCGCTTGGCCAAGCGCTTGGCTTGAAAAAACGGATGACATCCGGGCACTGCCTCCCGTACCTTCGCCCCGCTTTATGAGCGATACCGAACCAGCTCCACTCCACCTTGCCATGTGGTGTGGACCTCGAAACATCTCTACCGCTTTAATGCGGGCATGGGAAAACAGACCCGACACCTTCGTGGTCGATGAACCGCTTTACGCGCACTATTTGCGTGAAACCAAGCTGCCCCACGCCATGGCCGACGAGATCATCGAACACTACGAGGACGATTGGGAGAAAGTGGTCGCTTGGCTGACCGGCCCCATCCCCGGCGACAATACGATTTTTTACCAGAAACACATGTGCCACCACATGTTGCCAAACATCCAGCTCGACTGGCTTGGCCAAGTGACAAACTGTTTTCTTATCCGTGAACCCCGCGAAATGCTGACGTCGTTGATGAAGAAACTCCCGAACCCCACGCTGACTGACACCGCGCTACCCCAGCAACTTCGCCTGTTTAACCACGTCTGTGATCGTACCGGAGAGACACCTCCGGTCATCGATTCAACCGAGGTGCTCCGTGATCCACAAGGCATGTTGAATGCGCTCTGCAAACGGCTTGGAATCGAGTTCACTGAAGCGATGTTGGAGTGGCCTCCGGGCATACGCGAATCGGACGGCATCTGGGCCAAGCACTGGTATCCCGAGGTGGAAACCACCACCGGCTGGCGACCATTCAAACCAAAGGAAGTTCCGGTGCCGGACGAACTCGCTGGTGTCCTCGAAGAGTGCAACGAAATTTACCAACAACTATACCCTCACCGCATCACTGCCTAGCCCAAGACCATGCTCCAAAAATTCAACGAGAAAAACCGCGATCTACTGATCAACATCAACGGCAAGCTACTGCACCGAGATGAGGCTGGCATCAGTCCGTTTGACTCCGCCGTGCAGGGTGGCGATGGCGTCTGGGAGGGGTTGCGTGTTTACGATGGAAAAATCTTTCGACTCAACGCGCATCTGGATCGGCTTCGAAGCTCTGCCCTCGCGTTGGCCTTTGCCGAAATCCCTTCGCACGAGACAATAACTAATGAGATTAAGCGCACACTCGAGGCCAATGGGATGCGAAACAATGCGCACATTCGACTCACGCTCACACGCGGCGTCAAGTTGACCTCCGGGATGGATCCGCGTCTGAACACCGCCGGCCCGACCCTCATCGTCCTCGCCGAGCACAAGGAACCGGTCTACGACAAAACCGGCCTTCGCCTGATCACCTCCAGCATGCGCCGCCCATCGCCCGATGTCTTGGATCCGAAAATTCACCACTGCAACCTGATCCAATCGATCCTCGCCAAAATCGAGGCCACCCATGCGGGAGCCGACGACGCGCTCATGTTGGATCAACGCGGGTTCGTGGCTGAGACCAACGCCACACACCTGTTCATCGTCGAGGGCGACTCTGTGGTTACCAGCCGACTTGTCGCCTGCCCGGAAGGCATTACTCGCGATGTCGTGCTGAATCTCTGCCGCCAAAACGACGTTCCCCACGAGGTTCGCGACTACTCACTGACGGAAGTATACCGGGCCGACGAAATGTTTTGCACCGGCACGATGGGCGAACTCGCCCCCGTCACGCAGGTCGATGGCCGCACGATCGGCAACGGCGAAATCGGCCCCATGACTCGGCGCCTCTCCGGGTTGTTTGACCAATGTGTCGCTGCTGAAGCGGAGCCTGTTTTGGATTAGGCTGTAACTTTCGCGCCCGAACGGTGTACCTTTTTCTGCGATGACGATTGCGAACGTCCTTCAAGTTTTTCTGCTGATCCTGGGAGTCATGCTGGTTTTCCAAGCCTACTGGCTGGCGGCCACCGCGCTGTTCCCGAAAACCATCAACAATGCACGGGATCGCTACAAAAAACCGTTTACCACCACGCTGGTCGGCTTGGCCATTGTGGTCCCCACGTTTCTCGTCGGTTTCGTACTACTCGGCAACCTACCGAACCCGCTGATCAAGGCCATCGGATTCCTGATCGGCGTCGTGCCTCTTATGTTTGGAGCGATCGGATCAGCCGGACTATGCCAGTTGATCGGCCACGGACTCCCCGCACCGACTGATCAGTCTCAAAACTGGAAGCGCGTCTGGCGAGGCGGCTGGGTATTAAACTTCTGCTACCTCCTTCCTTTTGCCGGTTGGTTCGTCATCCTCCCGTGGGGACTCATTAGCGGCTGCGGAGCATTTGTCCTGTCGCTTGGCAAAAACAAACAGTCCGCGACACGCCCGCGGAGCCGCGGCAACCAACGCCCGCAAAAAACAGCCCCTGCCACTCAACCCCAAGCTAAGCAGGAGCCGACGGATGATTCCCCCCGGGCACTCCGCCAGCAACGCACCCAGATTCCCTCGCCGGAAACCGCGCAGAAAACCAAGCGGCAGCGCCCTCCACGTCCGCCCCGCAAACCCAAGGAATCGTAATGGGGTTGGACCGGCGAACGTTCCTCAAGGCAGGCAGCACCGTTGCCTTGGCCGGGACTGCCGGATGCACCCAAGCGCCGGAGGCACTGTGGCCACTTACCGGCCTTCCGGAAAAACCGCCCGCTGATTTTACACCGCCAAACGCGGAGTCGATCGATCTCATTTCTCATGTCATCAATCGGCTCACATTTGGCCCGACACCGCAGCTACGCACGAACATCCAGCGCTTGGCCAAGCGCGAAGAGGAAGCCGTCGACCAGTTCATCCAGCAGCAACTTGCCCCCGATAGCATTGACGACCGGCGGGTGGAGCATCGTGTTCGGATTTTCGAGACACTGAACAGCGAACCGATCGGAGAGTTTTACGAATTTCAACCCAGCCTGCTTCGTGAGGAACTAACCCGCGCCACCCTGATGCGCGCAGTTTACTCGAAACGCCAACTGTTCGAGGTCATGGTTCGTTTTTGGAGCGACCACTTCAGCATCGATATTTCCAAGGGCGAATGCAAATGGCTTAAACCGGCCGACGATCGCGACATCATACGCCCTCACGCGATGGGTACGTTTTCCGAATTGCTTACCGCAACTGCCAAAAGTCAGGCGATGTTGACGTATCTCGACGGCCGGGAAAATCGCATCCGAAAACCAACCGATAAGCCAAACGAAAACTACGCCCGCGAGTTGCTCGAACTGCACACGCTTGGTATTGACGGCGGCTACTCTCAGAAGGACATCATGGAGACCGCCCGCTGCCTTAGCGGTTGGCGTATCGGGCGCGGTTTGTTCCAAAACGGGAACGTCCAATTTGAACCCGGCCTGCACAATAGCAGGGCGAAAACCGTCCTCGGCCAAGCGATCCCGGCGCGAAAAGGCTTGGAGGGGCAAAAAGATCTCGATGATGTTCTCCGCATCGTCACCGGTCATCCGGCAACTGCGCGGCACATTGCCACCAAGCTCTGCCGTCGATTCATCTCCGATGATCCCCCAGCGTTGGCCATCGACGCAGTCGCGGCGAAGTTCACTCAAACGAAAGGGGCCATCCCGGACGTGTTGCGCGCCCTGTTTCACACCAAGGCCTTCTGGAACCATCGCGGCGTTAAATTCAAACAACCGTTGCACTTGATCGCCTCGGCGCTGCGTGTGACCGATGCGGAAACGAATGCCGGCAAACCGCTGCTCAACTTTCTCACGCGAATGGGGCATATGCCGTTCGAGTATCCGTCCCCTGACGGCTACCCGGAAAATGCTGAAGCGTGGCAGGGCACTCTCCTTTGGCGCTGGAACTTTGCCGCCCGGCTTGGCAATGGACAAATGGCCGGTACGCGCCACGATCGCGTCCGCTTGGCCAAGCGCAGCGGCGGCCTGGCCAAGCTCGCGGCGCACATACTCGGCCGTAGACCAAGCCAAGAAGAACTCACCGCCATCAACACATCGGAGAACCCAATCGGGCTGCTCCTTGCCAGCCCCGGTTTCCAGTGGAGTTAGTCACAATGAAAGAAACCAAGGCATACCTCCATGGAAACGGCGACTTGCAGAAAACGCTTGTCGTGGTTTTTCTGCGCGGCGGTGCAGATGGCTTGGCACTGGTTCCCGCCGTTGGGGATGACGATTATCACCGACTCCGCCCGCGAATCGCAATCGCAGAAAAGACGGCAATTCGCCTCGACGAACGCTTCGGCCTGAACCCGCTCATGAGCGCCCTGAAGCCCGCTGTCGAGGAGGGTGCATTAAATACTGTCCACTGCGTCGGTTCCGAAGATGACACACGGTCCCACTTCGAAGCGCAGGATTTGATGGAACACGGCGGCCGTGCCGGTGGGGGATGGCTCGGGCGTTTTCTTCGGTTCCGCGAAAAAGCGAGCGCCGGGGCGCTTTCGGCAGTGGCGCTTGGCACCGCTGTTCCGGAATCGCTACGCGGTGCCCCAAGCGCAACCGCCATGCGATCCATCAACGATTTCGCTTTTTCCGGAAGCAACGATTTTGTTCGGTCATTGCAATCCCTATACCAAAAACAGTCAGGCGTGTTTGGTGCGCGAGCGAACGACACGTTTCGGGCACTGGCTCGCCTTCGCGAGGTGCACACGAAGGACTACTCACCAGCCAACGGAGCCGAGTACAGTTCCGGCCGTTTCGCCACCGACTTGAGATTGGCAGCCCAATTGATCAAGGCCCGACTAGGCGTGGAAGCGATCACTCTCGACCTTGGCGGATGGGACAGCCACATCTCCCAAGGGCCGGCCATCACGCCGAACATCACCCGGTTGGCTGATGGACTGGCAGCGTTTCGACAGGATATGGGTGCTGAAATGAAACACACTACCGTGGTGGTGATGAGTGAGTTTGGCCGTCGCGTGACGGAAAACTCCGTCCTCGGAACCGACCACGGGCGCGGCGGTGTGATGTTTGTCATGGGGCAGAACGGCAGCAAGGGACGTACAATTGCCAACTGGCCTGGTTTGGCCCGCGAGAATCTCGTTGGCCCCGGTGACCTGCCGGTGACAACCAACTATCGAGACGTTCTCTTTCCAATTCTCAGCGAGCACGCCCCCGATGCCGACATGGCGAAGGTGTTTCCTGATCACAAACCTGAACCGGCCTAGGGACGCTCATTTTCTTTTGGTGGCACGTCTGCTTTCTTTTCTTTCGGAAACTCCAACCGAAGGAAAACCTGCACGGACGAGTTGAGTTTTGGGGCACGCTTGGGCCAAACGTGGGAACCGTGACGGGAGGTGTCCACCATCGGTTCAATTAATGCAAGGGCGTCCATGTCCGGTTGCAGGCTCAGGATCGAACCGCTTACATCTGCCGTTAGTTTTCCATTTCGCGATCTCGATCCGGTCCATGTCCACCCCTTCGATTTCAAATCAAACGATTGCTCGGTCACCTTATCGTCCAACTCGGAGGCTGCCTCGAGTGGATACTGCCCAACACATTCCGTGATCGGTTTTCTCTTCCACTTCTCATCCACCTGCCAAGCGATCTCAGTGAAAATCTTCGCGGGCATTTTTGCCCCCAGCAACACCAACCCAGCGTGAATGTCGCTTGGCTTCACTCTCGTGGAGAGAAAACTTTCATGCACTTTGCCAGTCTCCGTCACGATGGCGTACTCGATCAGTCCAACCAATTGATTGACCTTGGCCGGAAATACCACTGCCCGTAATTTTGCATCCACCGTAACCGCGCCGATCCGGTAAAGGTTATCTCCGATCTTTTTTGCAGTCGGTTTTCCAGGGCTGCTGTTGGTTGACTCCTGTGCCAAGGCGGCAACCTGCAGGCCAAGCGCTATGGTAATTAACCAGACTGTTTGCTTTGCGAATCTCACTTGGCCAAGTGTTTCGGTTCCGCCTTCGCTCGGCAACCCATAACTGTCCCGCTTGACCAAGCGCTCACATTGCGATTGCGAAATCAGAGCCAGTCCATACCCTGTGCCGCAGGTGGATTCGAATCACATCCAGTCACTGGGGATCATCGCAGGTAGCCGGGAACTCCCATTGATGATAGCCCGCGAGGCACGCCGCATGGGCATGCCGCGAATCGTCGCCGTGGCGTTTCACAACGAAACTTCGCCCAAAATTGAGGAGGTCGCGGATGAAGTGGAGTGGCTGCGCGTCGGGCAATTGTCCAAGCTCATCAAGGCGTTCAGCAAACGTGACGTGGCTCACTGCGTCATGGCTGGCCAAATCGCCCCGAAGAACCTGTTTGATTTTCGCCCTGACCTGAAAACAGCCGCGATGCTGTTTCGATTAAAGGAACGCAATGCCCACACCATTTTTGGTGCCATCGGTGACGAGTTGGCCAAGGGCGGCGTGACACTGATCAATGCGCTCCCGTGGCTTGGCCAAGCGATGCCCTCCGAAGGCTTTCATCTTGGCTCCAAATTAACCAAGCAACAGCAGGACGACATCGCGTTTGGCTGCCGCTTGGCCAAGGAGGTCTCGAGACTGGAGATCGGACAATCGATCGTGGTGAAGGAAGGCACGGTGCTGGCTGTCGAAGGCTTCGAGGGGACTGACGCCTGCCTCCGGCGCGGCGGCGAATTGGCCGGCCCAAAAGGGGGTGCTGTGGCGGTAAAAGTGGCCCGCGAAAACCACGATATGCGCTTCGATATTCCTTGCATTGGGCGTCGCACGCTGGAATCCTGCGCCGCGTCCGCGATCGCCGTTCTGGCGGTCGAATCCTCCAAAACCATTCTTCT
>MDTD01019460.1_pt1 | contig 28376 bp, 28 predicted proteins | sample 811221 | NCBI WGS metagenome assembly MDTD01 (sample SAMN05326646, study PRJNA326480) | marine metagenome | isolation source: seawater | place: Pacific Ocean: South West | collected 2011 | reverse complement strand
GGCTTTTAGTGTGGGTTTTTGTGTAGGAACTTGAATTCTAACACTTTAAGCCGCTTCTTCCTTCCTCATGCTACCTTCTTCATGAGAAATCCGGGCTAGAGGGAACCACCCCCCCCCCAACCCGCCGCTTGCCCCAAACCCGGAATGATGATTCAATCCTTGAAAGATCGGAACCCGGATTCCATTCATGGCTTATCGAGAAACCGCCCAGGTGAAGGCCCGCAAGGCCGCCCAGCGCGACCACCTGCTGGCCACCGCCGAAACCCTGGTCCGCGAAGGTGGCTTCGCCGCCATGACCATGCAGGCCGTGGCCGACCGCGCCAGCGTGGGCGTCGGCACCCTGTACCGCTACTTCGACAACAAGGCGACCCTGGCCGCCGCCGTGTTCGAGGCCGCCACCCGCCGCGAGGTGGACGCCGTGGACCGGGCCCTGGGCCGGGACGGCCCGGTGGCCGGGCGCCTGGAGCACGCCCTGCGGGTGTTCGCCCGCCGCGCCATGGCGGCGCCACGGCTGGCCTGGGCGCTGATCGCCGAACCCGTGGAGCCGGAGGTGGACGCCGCCCGGTTGCGCTACCGGGCCGCCTACGCGGACCTCTACAAGCGGGTGCTGGACGAGGGCGTGGCGCGCGGCGAGCTGCCGGCCCAGTCCACCGCCCTGGGCGCCGCCGCCCTGGTGGGCGCCATCGCCGAGGCCCTGGTGGGGCCGCTGTCCGCGCCCCTGGCGGACGCCGCCCTGCCGGACCAGCTCACCGCCTTCGCGCTGCGCGCGGTGGGCGCCGGCGCCGAGACGACTTCTTGAAAGCAAACCGACCACAGCGACAACAGGCGCGCCCCGGCGCGCGGGAGAGGGCACCATGAACGCCAAGCACGACGACCTGAATCTGGACCCGCTGGCCAGCACCCACGAAGTGTTCAACCAGGCCACGCCCCTGGAAAACTACGACGCCTTCACCGGTGACACCGCGCTCAAGGAGGCGGTGGTCCGTGAAGGCGGCGACTGGGGCCTGGACGACCTGAGCCGCTACGGCCGGGAAACCACCCGCCCGGAGGTGATCGAGTGGGGTTTCCAGGCCAACGCCAACAAGCCCGAGTTCGAGCCCCACGACCGCTACGGCCACCGCGTGGACCGGGTCAATTATCACCCGGCCTACCACAGCCTGATGAACATGGCCCTGCGCGAGGGGCTGCATTCCTCGCCCTGGACCGACCCGGGCCCCGGTGCCCACGTGGTGCGCGCCGCCAAGTACTACATGCACGCCCAGGTGGAAGGCGGCCACGGCTGCCCGATCACCATGACCTTCGCCGCCGTGCCCAGCCTCACGCTGACGCCGTCCATCGCCGAGCGCTGGCTGCCCAAGGTCACCGCCCGGGACTATGACCCGCGCAATGTCAGCCATAACGACAAGCAGGCGCTGACCATCGGCATGGGCATGACCGAGAAGCAGGGCGGCTCCGACGTGCGCGCCAACACCACCCGCGCCTACCCGGTGGGCGCCGAAGGGCCCGGCGAGCTGTACGAACTGGTGGGCCACAAGTGGTTCATGTCCGCGCCCATGTGCGACGCCTTCCTGATGCTGGCCCAGGCCCCCGGCGGGCTGAGCTGCTTCCTGGTGCCGCGCTGGCGCGAGGACGGCGGCAAGAACCCGCTGCAAGTGCAGCGCCTGAAGAACAAGGTGGGCAACGTTTCCAACGCCTCCTCCGAGGTGGAGCTGCGCGGCGCCCATGGCTGGATGGTGGGCGAGGAAGGCCGCGGCGTACCGGCGATCATCGAGATGGTGGCCATGACCCGCTTCGACTGCATGATCGGCTCGTCCTCCGGCCAGCGCCAGGTGATGGCCCAGGCGGTGCACCATGTGGCGCACCGGGCCGCCTTCGGCGAGACCCTGCTGGACCAGCCGCTGATGCGCAACGTGATCGCCGACCTGCAGCTGGAAGTGGAAGGCTCGGTGGCCATGACCTGGCGCATGGCCCGCGCCCTGGATAACCAGGACGATGAGCACGAGAAACTGTTCGCCCGGCTGGGCGCGGCGGTGGGCAAGTACTGGATCTGCAAGCGCACCCCGCACCACGCCTACGAAAGCATGGAGTGCCTGGGTGGCAACGGCGTCACCGAGAACTTCATTCTCGCCCGGCTCTACCGGGACGCGCCGATCAACGCCATCTGGGAAGGCTCCGGCAACGTCCAGGCTCTGGACCTGCTGCGCGCCATGGGCAAGAGCCCCAAGGTGCTGGACGCCTGGTTCGCGGAGCTGGCCGGGGCCCAGGGCCGTAACGCGGTGCTCGACGCCGCCGTCAACGACCTGCGCAAGGAGCTGGGCGACAGCGACGCACTGGCTTACCGGGCCCGGGACCTGGTCGACCGCATGGCGCTGACCATGCAGGCCGCCCAGTTGGTCAAGGCCGGCAACGAGGCGGTCAGCGACGCCTTTATCACCGCCCGCCTGGCCAACGGCCACACCCGCAACTACGGCAGCCTGCCCCGGGGCGTGGACGTGGACACCCTGGTGGCCCGGGCCAACCCCTGGAACGCCTAGCTCTGGTGGGCGTCAGTAAGCGTCACGGATGATGTCGATGCCGGGCTGGATGGTCTGCCGCCAGATCGCTTCCAGCTCGGCGTCGAACTGCGGATCGTGGCGGCGCAGGGTTTCCATCAGGGCGTCCAGCCACAGGCCGTACCAGCCCGGATCGATGTCCAGCCGGCGGCGGGAGTGGCTCTCGCCCAGGGCGCGCAGCTTGGTGGGCGGCATGCCGCGGGCGTGCAGCACCAGCTGCATGATGCCGTTGCGCAGAAGGTGCCGCTGGGCGGGCATGTCGGTGTTGACGAAACGCGCGCGGATGGCCGGGGAACTGGCCATGAAGCGGTCGTAGAAGTCGATGAAGAACTGCTCGTTGTTGCAGCAACGTCCGTAGCTCTGAAACACCCGGTCGCTGTCGATAATAGGCACGCTTGCTCTTCCGGTTGATGCGGGAATGGCCGGCGGCCGAATCCGGCGCGCCGCAGGGCGCGCCATTATACAAGGAATGGCAGGCTTCGCGCGCGGGTCAGAGTTTGAGCCGTTCGGCGATCTCGAACCACATGGCCCGGTAGGCCTGGGCGGCGGGGGTGTAGGGGGCGATTTCGCCCACCGGCGCCTGGTGGTCGCCCATCTGTTCCACGTGGGTGGCGTAGGGCACCCAGGTTTTCAGGCCGTTCTTCATTTCCGGCGGCCGCTTGACCAGCATCTGCACGTGCAGATCCCGGCGCCGGTCCACCATGTTGAAGAAGGGCACCACCTTCAGGTGCTTGAATTTCTTGCTGTCCAGCCAGTCCAGCACCTGCTGGAAGGCGCGCAGGGACAGGTGGGTGGGGATCACCGGCACGAACAGATAGTCCGCCGCCGCGAAGATGCTCTCCGCCAGGGGGCTGAGGGTGGGCGGGCAGTCCAGCACCACCAGTTCGTAGGATTCCCCGAACGGCGCGATCAATTGCTTGAGCCGGTTCCGGGCGCCGCCGGCCTCCACCAGCTTGACGTCCGCGTTGCGCATGCTGATGTCGGCGGGGATCACGTCCAGGTTGGGCCAGCGGGTCTCGCGTTTGAAGCGGCCCACGGGTTGCTTGCCCTTGAGCAGGCCTCCGGCCTTGTAGCCGGCGTCATCGTCGTCCACGCCCAGGTAGAAACTGGCGGCGCCCTGGGGGTCCAGGTCCCACAGCAGGGTGCGATGCTTCCAGCGCGCGGCGTGCCAGGCCATGTTGACGGCCGTGGTGGTTTTGCCCACGCCCCCCTTCAGGTTGTAAAAGGCGATGGTCTGCATGACATCCACATCCGGTTTCGGCGATGGCTTCCGAGGCTAGCATGAAACGGCGTGCATCACACTTTGCCGGCCGGGCGTGTTTTAATACACGGCCCGGCAAACGAACGCACGGCCCGGAGCAAGGAGAACGGGGTGACCGTCGACAAACGCTACCAGGTGTACATCAGCACCACCTACCCGGACATGCAGTCCGCCCGCCAGGCCCTGATGCTGCCGCTGCTGGACCTGGGCCTGATGCCCATGGGCATGGACATGCACAGCGGCGAGAGCCACAACCTGATGCCCGTGGTCCAGCGCATGATCGACGACAGCGATTACTTCGTGATCCTGCTGGGCGGTCGCTATGGCACCCTGTCGCCGCTGGGCCTGAGTTATACCCACCGCGAATACATCTTCGCCGCCACCAAGCGCAAACCGGTGGTCAGCTTCATCCACGACGATCCGCTCAACCTGCCGCCGGACATACGCGAGCCCACCCGCGAGGGCCAGGTACGCCGGGACGACTTCGCCCGGCTGCTGGAAAACAAGACCCTGAGTTTCCGCTGGCGCGACGAGAGCGACCTGCGTGAACGGGTGGCCCGGGTGATGCCGGACGTGATGCGCCAGTACCCGGCGCCGGGCTGGGTGCAGGCTGGCGCCGGCGGCATCGAGGACCCGGCCGGCCGGGATCTGCGCCGCCGCGTCACGGAGCTGGAGAAGGAGCGGGAGGAACTACTGGCGGCCCAGCGCGGGGCACTGCGCAATCTGGCCCGGGGCACGGACCCGGTGGCGCTGGACTATTCCTGCAACGTCTACGAGGGCGGTGACTGCAAGATGGCCATGGCCAGCTGCACCCTGGACTGGAACCGGATCTTCGCCTGCGTGGCGCCGCTGATGCTCAATCCGGTGTCCGAGCCGGTGATGCAGAAGGCCCTGGAGGATTACATCGCCCGCCAGGCCCTGGAAAACGTGGGCGCGGATTTCCCCAAAGCCCACGCGGTGCGCAATGTGGTGCTGGCGGGGCACGCCTTCAATCAGGTCAAGGTGCAGCTGCGCACCCTGGGCCTGATCACCAAGACCTCGGAGACCGACAGCCGGGGCCTGCCCCTGTGGCGGCTCACCGCCCAGGGCGACGCCACCATGAGCCAGACCATGGCGCGGCGGCGCGGCTAGCCGCGCCGCGATCAGCCGCCCAGCTTCTCCTTCAGGAACGCCATGATGCCGTCCACCGGCACGTCGGTGTTGCCGTCATCGGCCCGGCCCTTGTACTCCAGGGTGCCGTTGTCCATGCCGCGCTCGGCGATCACCACCCGGTGGGGAATGCCCAGCAGCTCGGTGTCCGCCAGCTTCACGCCCAGGCGTTCCTTCTCGCGGTCGTCGAACAGCACTTCCACGCCGGCGTCGCTGAGTTCCCGGTAGAGCTGCTCGGCGAGCTCCCGCTCGCGGGGGCTCTTCTTGATGTTCACCGGCACCAGGGCCACCTGGAAGGGGGCGATGGCCGCCGGCCAGATAATGCCCCGGTCATCGTGGTTCTGCTCGATGGCGGCGGCCACCACCCGGCTCACGCCGATGCCGTAGCAGCCCATGGGCATGACCACGGCCTTGCCGTTCTCGTCCAGCACCGTGGCGTTGAGCGCCTCGGAGTACTTGGTGCCGAGCTGGAAGATGTGGCCCACCTCTATGCCGCGCTTGATGGTCAGGGTGCCCTGGCCGTCCGGGCTGGGGTCGCCTTCCACCACGTTGCGCAGGTCCGCCACTTCCGGCAGGGCCGCGTCGCGTTCCCAGTGGATGTGGAAGAAGTGCTTGCCGTCTTCGTTGGCGCCGGCGGCGAAGTCGCCCATCACCGCCACGGCGCGGTCGACCACGCAGGGGATCGGCAGGTTCACCGGGCCCAGGGAGCCGGGGCCGGCGCCGATGGCCGCGCGGATCTCTTCCTCGGAGGCGAATTCCAGGGGCGCCGCCACCGCGTCCAGCTTCTCCGCCTTGACGTCGTTGAGCTCGTGGTCGCCGCGTACCAGCAGGGCCACCAGGGCGCCGTCCTCGCTGCCTTTCACCACCAGGGTCTTGATGGTCTTTTCCACCGGCAGATCGAACTGCGTGACCAGATCGTCGATGGTGCGCGCCTTGGGCGTGTCCACTTTCTCCATATCGGCGCCCGGGGCCGGACGCTCCACCGCCGGCGCCAGGGCCTCGGCCAGCTCCACGTTGGCGGCGTAGTCGGACTGGTCGGAGAAGGCGATGTCGTCCTCGCCGGATTCCGCCAGCACATGGAATTCGTGGCTGGCGGCGCCGCCGATGGCACCGGTGTCCGCTTCCACCGGCCGGTAGTCCAGGCCCAGGCGGTCGAAGATGGCGCAGTAGGCGCGGTGCATGACCTGGTAGGTGTCCGCCAGGGAATCCATGTCCACGTGGAAGGAGTAGGCGTCCTTCATGACGAATTCCCGGGAGCGCATGATGCCGAAGCGCGGCCGGATCTCATCGCGGAACTTGGTCTGGATCTGGTAGAAGCTGGCCGGCAGCTGCTTGTAGCTGTGCAGCTCGTTGCGCGCCAGATCGGTGATCACTTCCTCATGGGTGGGGCCCAGGCAGAACGCGTTGTCGTGGCGGTCGGTGAAGCGCAGCAGCTCCGGGCCGTAGTCGTCGGCGCGGCCGGATTCCTGCCACAGTTCCAGGGGCTGCACCGCCGGCATCAGTACTTCCTGGGCGCCGGCGCGGTCCATTTCCTCGCGCACCACGCGCTCCACCTTGCGCAGCACGCGCAGCCCGGATGGCATCCAGGTGTACAGGCCGGAGGCGAGCTTGCGGATCATGCCGGCGCGCAGCATCAGCTGGTGGCTGATCACCACGGCGTCGGACGGCGTTTCCTTGACGGTGCCAAGCAGGTACTGGGAGGTGCGCATGGGCGGTCGTGATTCCCTGGTTGATGGATGACGGCTCGGTAAAAGCCAAACCGGCATTCTAGTCAAACGTGCACGCACCGGCCACAGCTGGCGGCGCTGGCCTTTCGCGACTGAAGCGGAACGCCGCCCGGTCGCTCCTGCCGCGCCCGGGAGCGCGTAGGAGCGACTTCAGTCGCGATCCCCTCCGGTCCGGGATTGCAGCCCGACGTCCGCCGCCGTATGGTCCAGGTTTTGTTTGGGAAGAGAAGCATGCTGACAGCGAAACAGGTAGAGGATCTGATCCGTGGCGGTCTGCCGGCGGCGGCGGAGCAGGGCATTCTGGTGGAGGAAGTGGGCGAGCACCGGGCCCGGGTCCGCTACCGGTTCGACGCCTCCATGGTGCGCCCCGGCGGCACCGTGTCCGGGCCCACCCTGATGAGCCTGGCGGACGCGGCCATGTACGCCGCCATCCTCGCCAACCTGGACGGCCAGGAAATGGCCGTGACCCAGAATCTGAACATCAACTTTCTCAGCAAGCCGGCGCCGGCGGACCTGATCGGCGAGGCGGAAATCATCCGCCTGGGCCGCCGCTCGGCGGTGCTGGAGGTGCGCATCTACAGCGCAGGCAACGCGCCCATGGTGGCCCACGTCACCGGCACCTACGCGATCCCCGGAAACAGTTAACAGTTAACAGTTAACAGTGAATAGTTCGCGGGCTGGCGTGGGGGACTCGTGTGGCGCCGAGGCCGCGCACAACGCTTAGCCGCGGCCTCTTGGCTTGAAGCTACGCCAGCCGCTGCTCGCGTAACTGTTCACTGTTCACTATTCATTGTTAACTGTCATTCGAGTTCTTTCTCCCAGATCAGGTCGATGGCCTGGGCCTTGGTGCTGGATTCCGCTTCCAGGTGCAGGGTGCGGGTCAGGGTATAGCGCAGCATCACCGTGGAGATGGCGTCGAACAGCCCCACCGCGTAGGTCAGGTAGAGCCGGTCGGAGAGCCGCTTGCCGAGCATCAGGGCGGCGTCCTCGGTTTCCCAGTCGCTGCCGATGGAAATCTCGTCCAGGCCCAGGGTGTCGCCGAGCTTGTCGGTGACGCCGGCGCCTTTCTGCAGACCGTACAGCGCCAGCGCCTGGGCCACCTTGGCGGAGTCGCTGTCCGAGCCCCGGTTCAGGGAGCGGCCGGTGATCAGGTAGGACATGGCCTGGCTCTCTTCCAGGGTGGGGTCGGAGAAGATGCGCGCCTCCGGCTGCTGCAGGGTGCCGGAGAGCTGCACGCCCACCACCTGGTTCTCGCTGGGGATCTTGCGGATGGCGCGGATGTCCAGGCCCGGGTTGTCCGGCGCCCCCTGGAACAGCAGGCGGCCGTTCTCGATCGCCAGGTTCTGGCCGTAGGCCCGGTAGCGGCCCTCCACGATCACCAGTTCGCCGTTGAGCTGGGCCGGCTGGCCGGGCTGCTGGGTGACGCGCAGGTCGCCGTCCAGGGTGGCGGTAAGGCCGAAGCCCTCGAAGTGCACCTTGTCGCCCAGGCTTACGCCCACCGCCATGGCCAGGGGCAGGCCGCGGCTTTGTTCGGCGCGGGCATCCACCAGTACCTGATCGGAACTGACGGTGACCGCGCTTTCCGGCAGCTCGCGGGGTTTCAGGTCGGCCTCCGGCACGTTCAGGTCGCCGCTCAGGCGCAGCACGTCGCCGTCGCCTTCCAGGGTCAGATCCGGGCTCACGTAGACCACGGCGTCGTCGCGGTTGGCCACCCGCAGGCGCTCGCCGCTCAGGTTCAGGGTCACCGCCAGCGGTGAGCGGGTGGGCGCCCAGACGCCGTCCAGGACCAGCTCGCCGTCGCCCAAACGGGCGCCGCCGTCCAGGCGCAGTTCACCGGACGGGTCGCCGCGCACGCTCAGGCGCACCCGTTCGGCGGTGATGCCCAAATCCGGCACCGTGGCGCGGCCGTCGCGCAGGGCCAGCTCGCCGCTCACCGCCGGGCGGGCACGGTTGCCGCCCAGGCTCAGGTCGCCGGTGAGGCGGCCGGCCACTTCGCCGACCCGGGGGATCAGCGGCGCCAGGTCCGCCAGGCTGGGTACGTCCACCTGGATGTTCCCCGCCAGCGGGGCGGTGGCGTCCAGGCCGGTGTTGACCCGGGCGCGCAGCTCGCCCTGGTCGGTGATCACCAGGTCCAGGCGGTTGTCCACGCGCCCGCCTTCCAGTTCGCCGTCCAGGGTGGCGGTGGCCAACTCGAAGGTGGCGGGGTCCTCCAGGGTGGTGAGGGTGACGGCGGCGCCGTCCAGGGCCAGCCGCCACTGGCCGGTGGGGGCCGTTACCCGGCCGCCCACCCGGGCGCTGGCGTTGAGCCGGCCGGCCAGGCTCAGGCCCTCGCCCAGCCAGGGCTCCGCCAGGGCCAGGGGCAGCGCTTCGATGTCGAGATCGCCCTTCAGGTCGCCGCCGCGGTGGCTGCCTTGCAGGCACAGGCGCCCGCCCTGGCGCTCGCCGGTGAGGCACAGGCTGTCCACGGACTGGCGGTCGGCGCCCAGTTCGAAGGCGGCCGGCTGTTGCAGCCGCCAGGCGCCCACCTCGGGCTGTTCCAGGCGCCAGTCCAGCAGCCGGCCCCGCCAGCGGTTGGTGCCGTCGAGGCCGGCCTGGACGGCGAGTTCGGTGTCCGCCTGTTCCGCCCCGGCGGACAGGGTCAGGCGATGGTCGGAGCGGCGGCCTTCCAGGTTCAGAGCCAGCCGGTCCACGCGGGTGACGCCGCCCTGGCTCAGTTCGCTGCCTTCCAGGCTCAGTGACAGCGGGGCATCGGCGGCGGTCAGGTCCTGGAAGCGCGCGTCCAGGCGCGCCAGGTGCCAGTCCTGGTAGGCCAGGGCGCGGCCTTCGGCGGAGCCGCTGACGCGCGGTGTCTTGAGCGGGCCGCGCAGGCGCCAGTCGGCGCTCAGGGCGCCCCGGGCCGGGGCGTACCAGCGGGTCAGCCGGGCCACGGAGAGGTGGCCGTCCAGGCGCCATTGCTCGCCCACGCTGCCCCGGGCGCGCAGGCGGTCATCACCCCAGCGGCCGTCCAGGGTCACCGCCAGGTCGCCCCCGGCGGGCTGGCTGGCGCGGCCGGTGAGGGTCAGCGGGCTGTTCTTGAGCCGGCCTTCCAGACGCAGCGGCTCGGCGGCCAGACGCCAGTCGCCGGGGCCGCGCCAATGGCCCTGGGTGTGGGTCTCCAGGCTCAGGTCGCCGGGCCAGGCCGGGGCCAGCAGCCCCGGGTTCAGATGGCGGCCGCTGGCCTGCAGGTCCCAGGCCAGGCCGTCGGCGTAATCCAGTTGCCCCTGGAGCGTGAGCGTCTGTTGGTCGCTGGTGATCGCCAGCCGGGTCAGACGGGCATCGCTCAGGCCCGCTTGGCCGGCCAGTTCCACCCGTATCGGATGGCCGTCGGCGGTGAGGTCGGCGGCGCCGTCCAGGTCCACCCGGTCGAGATTGCCCCGGGTGGTGAGGCGGCCCTCGCCCAGGGACACCGGTACCGGCGTGCCCACGGGCAGGTCCTGGGCCGGCCAGGTGTGGGTCAGGTCCAGTTGCACGGCGCTGTCCCGGTAGCCCAGGCGCCCCGCGCTGCGCAGCCGCGCCGGGGCGCTCAGGTCGTGGGTGACGGCCAGGTCGTCCGGAGTGCCGGCGAGGGTGAGGCGGCCTTGCAGGGGGCCGGTGCCGGCGGTGGCTTTTTTGGCATCGGCATCGGCATCAGCTTCAGCTTCAGCTTCGGCTTCGGCGGTCGCCGGGCGCCGCCAGTCCAGTTCGCCGTCCATTTCATAGGGCCGCTGGAGCCGGCCTTCCAGACGGGCCCGCAGGCGGGTGTCCGCCACCGTCAACGCCAGATCCGGCACCGACAGCTCGCCGCGGGCGGCCAGGTCGTTGCCGCGCAGGTCGTCGATCACCAGGGGGGAGTCGCCGGCCAGGCTGAAACGCCCCAGGCGCAGTTCGTCCACGCGCAGGCCCAGCGGCGGCGCCAGGGAAGCGGGCAGGGCGAAGGGCGGCGCGTCCGGGGCCGCCGGCTCCCCGGCGGGCAGCGTCAGGGTCAGTTGCCCGGCGCGCAGATGGCGCAGGTGCAGCCAGCCATACCAGAGGTCCCGGGGGGCGGCTTCCAGGTCCAGGTCGGTGAGTTCCACGTCCAGGGCCTGGTCGTTCTCGCCCTGGCGGTAATGCAGCCGCGCCAGGGTGACGCCGGTGAGCAGGCTGCCGCGCCAGTTTTCCACGCTGAGTTCGCCGGGCAGATAGGGGCGCGCCCGCTCCAGCAGCCAGAGGTTGCCGGCGCGGGTGCCGAGCAGGGCCAGCACCGTGCCCAGCAGCGCCAGCAGAATCAGCAGGACGATCAGCAGCGCGCGCTTCACAGGTCCGGCCCCATGCTCAGGTGCAGGCGCCAGTCGCGGTGTTCCTGGACGCCCCGGGCCAGGTCCACGCGGATCGGCCCCAGGGGGGAGCGCCAGCGCACCCCGAAGCCGGCGCTGCGGCGGATTTCGTAATCGTCGAAATCGTTGAAGGCGTTGCCGGCGTCGCCGAACACCGCCACGCTCCAGCGCTCGGTGATCGGGTAATCGTATTCCACGCTGCCCACCAGCAGATGACGGCCACCGGTGACGTCGCCGTCGTCGTTCTCCGGGCCCAGGGATTCATAGGCGAAGCCGCGCACGCTGGCGTCGCCGCCGGCGAAGAAGCGCAGCGAGGCGGGCAGCTCGGTGACGTCCACCACGTCGGTGAAACCGAATTCGCCGCGGGTGATGAAGCGGCCCTTGAACACCGGCAGGATCAATTTGCCCCACAGGTCGTACTGGGTGAAGGTGGCCGACGACGACAGCGCCTTGTGGGCGCCGCGCACCTTGCCGCCCAGGCGCCAGCCGAAGCGCGGGTGCACCGGGTCATCGGATTTAACGCGGCTGAGCTGGAAGCCGGGGATCACCAGCTCCGCCTGGTCCACCTGGTCGGCCACGTTGTAGGTCTCGCGCAGGTACTCCAGGGACGGCGTGACGATCCAGCCGGATTCCAGCTTGAGGATGTAGTCGGCGCCGACGCTGAGTTTTTCGCTTTCGCTGGTGTCGGTGTCCTCGTTGACGTAGCTGGTGCGCAGCTCCAGCTTTTCGTTGAGCGGGTCGCTGAGCGGGATGGTGTAGCCGGCGCCCACCCCCTGGCGCACGCCGGACAGCTCGGTTTCCGCCCGCGCCGTGTGGCCGGCGGCGTTGACGCGCCGGTTCTCCACCCCCAGGCGCACCCTGGGGCCGGTGTCGGTGCTGATGCCGGCGCCGGCCAGCAGCGCCCATTCGTTGCGCGGGCTGAAATGCACGGTGACGTCGATGGTGTGCCGCTCCGGGTCCGGCTCGCCGCGCTCCAGCCGCACCGCGCTGAAATAGCCGGCGCCCAGGTAGGCCTGCTGGGTGGCGAGCAGGCGCTCGTTGCTGAACGGCTCGCCGGACTGAAAATTCAGATAGGCGCGCAGCAGGGTGTCGTTGAGCTGGGCGTCGCCGGCCAGTTCCACCTCGCCGAAGCGGTAGCGCGGGCCGCTGTCCACGTGCAGCACCACCCGGGCGCGGTGCCGGTCCCGGTCCACTTCCAGGCGGTGGCGGCTGAGCACGCCTTCCGCGTAGCCCCGGTTGATCAGCAACTGCTGCAGGGTGCGTTTGAGGCTCTCGTACTGGTCATGGCGCAGGCGTTCGCCCTCGCGCAGGGGGCTTCGATCCAGGGCCCGCTGGAAGGCCGGGTCGTCGCCGGCGTCGCCGCGCAACTCGATGTCCAGGGTTTCCACCAGGGTGGGCGGGCCCGGGTCCACGGTGAGCGTCAGCCGGAAACAGCGTTGCTGGTCGGCGTGCTCGTAATCCTGGGTGAGGCGCGGCTGATAGAAGCCCAGGGCCTGCAGGGCGCCGCGGGCGTCGTCGCGCACCTGCCGGCGGATCAGGGTCTGCTGGCCGGGGCCGGGCCGGCAAGGGTAGCGGCCCAGGTCCACCAGGGTGCGGATGTTGGCGGCCACCGCTTCCGGCGGTTCGCCCTTGAGAATCAGGGTGGGCTGCTCGTCGGCGCCGGCGGTGGGGGCCAGCGCCAGGCCGCCGAGGAGAATCAGTGCCGTCAGGATTAGGCTGTGCGTGCTGCTCATCGACCGCCTTGCTTGGTCCCGGTCCGTGGGGGGAAACACCGCATTGTCGGTATGGCGCTGCCCCGGGGCAAGCCCGGGCGGTGTTCAATCGCGCTGGAAGTGCGCCGGGCTGGGCCGCTTCTTCAACCGCCGTTGCAGGGTGCGGCGGTGAATGCCGAGCGCCCGCGCCGCCTGGGATATATTGCCCTGGTGGGCGTCAAGAACCCGTTGAATGTGCTCCCATTCCAGGCGCTGCAGGGAGGGCGGCGCCTCGGGCAGGCTGTCCAGGTCCGCCGGGTCGCGCTCCAGAGCCTCCAGGATGTCGCTCACGCCGGCGGGTTTGGTCAGGTAATTGTGGGCGCCGCGCCGGGTGGCGGCCACCGCCGCGGCGATGCTGCCGTAGCCGGTGAGCACGATTACCCGGCAGTCCGGGAAGCGCTGCAGCAGGGGCGCGATCAGGTCCAGGCCGTTGTCGGTGCCCAGGTTCTGATCGAGCACCGCCGCGTCCAGGGCCGGCAGTCGGTGGAGCAGGCGGCGGGCGCCATCCAGGTCGGCGGCCCAGTGGGTGTCGCAGCCGTGGCGGGCCAGGGCGCGGCGGGTCTGGCGGGCCAGCAGTTCGTCGTCTTCCAGCAGCAGCAGGGATTCAGGGGTGGCCATGGGCGGGGGCGTCCTCCGTGCTCCGGTCGGGGGTCCAGATGATGCGCGCCTGACTCCACTGGCGGTGGAAATCCAGGTTCAGGCTGGCTCCCAGGGTCTCCAGGGTGGTTTCCACCAGCGCCAGGCCGATGCCCAGGCCCTCGCGGTCCGGGTGCCGCTCGTGGCGCGGGCCGTCGTCGCTGACCTGCAGCAGGGCCTGGCGGCCGTCGTTCTGCAGCCGCACCACCAGGCGTTCGGCGCCGGCGTCGATGGCGTTGTAACCCAGGTTGGCGAGCACCCGGAACCAGGCCGGAGCGTTGTGGATCGGCGTGTCTAGGGGGCCTTCCACGGTCAGCGTCAGGGTCGGGCAGAGGTGGCGCAGGTGCTGGCGCAGCCGTTCGCCCAGTTCCCGGAAGGCGCATTCTTGAGGTGGCTCCGCGTTATCGGCGTGGCGCAGCCGGTCCGCCAGCCGCCGGGCCAGGGCCTCGATCTGCGCCAGGTCGTCGCGGGTGGCCTCCGGCAGGCCGGGTTCCTGGCGGGCGTTGTCGGCCAGCATCACCAGGCTGCTCAGCGGCGTGTTCAGCTCGTGGGCCTGGTGGGCCAGGGTGGCGGCCACCTGGTAGAGCCGTTCCCGGCGGCCGGCCAGCTCCAGCAGCCGTTCCTGCTGGCGCTGCTGTTCCCGGGTCAGGGACTGGATCACCTGGCCCAGCAGGGTGAGCACCGCCGCCAGGGCGGCGAACACCACCGCCATGCCCAGGCCGTGGGTGGGGCTCAGTTCCCGGCTCAGGGCGTGCAGGGTGGAGTGGGGCGCCGGGGCGCTGTGCCACAGACCCACCACGGTGTAACCGAGCAGGGTCAGCGCCAGCAGCGACCAGGCCACCCGGGGCGGCAGGGTCGGGGCGGCGAGCAGCAGCGGTACCAGTAAATAGAAGGACAGCGGGTTGGCGGCGCCGCCCAGTTGTTGCACCAGGGCCAGCACGAACAGCAGATCCAGGGCCAGCTCGATCCCCAGCAGTCGTTGTTGGCGGGGCGGCGCCACGTTCAGCGTGCATACCGCCAGCAGGCTGGGCAGCAGCAGGGCGGCGAGGCCGGCCAGCAGGGCCGGCGGTGGCAGCAGGTCCGGGGAGAAGCGCGGCAGGGTCAGCAGCGCCAGGGCCAGGCACACCACCAGCAGGCTGCGCAGGGCGATCAGGCGGCGGCGCCAGAGGCGGTGGGGGTTGGGGTAGGTGGTCATGGGGGGATTGTAGCCGGGTTCGGGGTGGGTTGGTGCGGCGTTTTGTCGCAGGTGGTTCTCTCCAGAAGGCCGCGTCTCGGTGCGGTCCCCCTTTCCGGGAACGCCGTGAACCCGTCCATGGGGGCTCCCGGTCAAACATCCTGTTTGACAGGGTCCCGGAAAGGGGGACCGCACCGAGACGCTTCGAGGAAAACCGCGAAGGTGTGAGGCCTTCCCGGCGGTGGGGAGGGCTGGCTACGCGGCAGGGGCGGTTATCGGGGTTTGGCGGTGCCTTCGAGGAATTCCTGGATCAGGCCGGGGATCTTGGGGTGGTCGAAGACGCGGGTGTCGGTGAGGTCGAAGCCGGCGGCGGCGAGGGTGTCGGCGGTGGGGCGGTCGAGCTGGCAGCCGCAGGCCAGGTGGCGCCATACCGGGTTGAGCCGGCGTTGCCAGCGGTGCACCCGGGGGCGGTGGCTGGCGACGTGCTCGAGCACCAGCAGTTCGCCGTGGTCGGCGAGCACGCGGCGCATTTCCCGGGCAGCGCGGGCCGGGTCGGGGATGGTGCAGAGCACCAGGCAGGCCACCACGGTGTCGAAGTGGCCGTCCGGGTAGGGCAGGTGGTGGGCGTCGCCTTGCAGCAGATGGAAGCGCTCCGGGGCCGGGGCGGCGGCGCGGGCACGGCCGGCCCGTTCCAGCAGGCCGGCTTCCGGCTCCAGGCCGTGGATCTCGGTGGCGGCGTCGCCGTACAGCGGCAGGTTGGCGCCGTTGCCGACGCCGATTTCCAGCACCCGGCCGCGGGCGCGGCCGATCAGGCGCTGGCGGTCCCGGTACAGGGGCCGGGTGGCGCGGTCCAGCAGCGGCGGGAAGATCCGTTCGCTATAAAAGCCCATGGTGTCCCCGGCCCGGGTCAGGCGCCGGCCCGCTCCAGGATGGCGATGAACGGTTCGCTCTTGCCGTGGCCGCGCACGATATCCAGCAGGGTGCGCCCCTGGGGATCGGTGGCGCGGATGTCGCGGCCCTGTTCCTGGAAAAAGGCCACGAAGCGTTCGAAGTCTTCCACGCGCAGGGCGCGGTAGGCCTTGAGCAGGACGTGGAAATCCGGGTTCTCGCCGTCCTCCGGCGGGAAGTCCAGGAACACCTTGATCTGCTCGTCGGTCATCGGTTCGCCGATGACTTTTTGTTTGTCCTTGCGTTCAGCCATGGAAATACCTTGGTCCAGCCTGATGATTCGGGGGCGGAGATTATAGGTGCGGGACGATCCGATTGACACCGTCTGGCGGTGGGCGGGGGTGGGTGCCGGAATGGATGGTGGGCGGTGTGATGGGGCGCCAGCGGGGATTCCCGGGCCGGCGCGGACGCCGGCCCGGCTCCGCGTTACTGCGCCATATCCTTGAGTTTCTTGAGCGGGCGAACCTTGACCACGGTGCGCGCCGGTTTGGCGGCGAAGGTGGTTTCCTCGCCGGTGAACGGGTTGATGCCCTTGCGCGCCTTGGTGGCCGGCTTCTTCTGGGTAACCGCCTTGAACAGGCCCGGCATGGTGAACTGGCCGGCGCCGCCACGCTTCTTGAGGTGACCTTCCATGATCTCGGTCAGCTCATCGAAAACGCCGTTGACGTCCTTCTTGGTGAGTCCGGTCTTGTCGCTGATCTGGGTGATCATCTGGGACTTGGTCATCGGATCGGCGATGGCCTTGACCCGACGGGTGGTGGATGCCGTGGCGGCCTTCTTCGCCGCTTTTTTCTTTGCAGCCATAGGATCGCTTACCCCTTAGGTTGGTGACTTCCTGCGATGAATGAATGTTCGCTTGCCTGTCAGGAGCGCCCCGGGGCCGCGTGGCCCGGCGGCACCACTGATTCGGTGCGCATCCAGTTATATGCCAAGCAAAACCCCGGTACAAGGCGTGGAGACCCTATTTTTTGTGTGTTTCGGCACGGATTGGCACGGAACACGGCGGCCATGAGCGGGGTTAGCAGGGCCAACCCTGAATCGCTATACTAGGCCGCCTTTTCAGCCACCCCCGGCGGCGCCCGGCGGTGGTCTCATCGGATACAACGACGGACAGTGGAAATGCGAAGCCATTATTGCGGTGATTTGCGGGCCTCCCACGACGGGGAAACGGTACGGTTGTGTGGCTGGGTGCACCGCCGCCGCGACCACGGTGGGGTGATCTTCCTGGATGTGCGCGACCGCACCGGCCTGGTGCAGGTGGTGTTCGATCCGGACACCGAGGACGCCTTCGCCCTGGCCGACAAGGTGCGCGGCGAGTACGTGCTGCAACTGGAAGGCCGGGTGCGCCTGCGCGACGAAGCGGTCCGTAATCCGCGCATGGGCACCGGTGACATCGAGGTGCTGGGCAAGAGCCTGACGATCCTCAACGAGGCCCAGACGCCGCCGTTCGAGCTGGATGAATACTCCGCCGCCGGCGAGGAGGTGCGCCTTAAGTACCGCTATCTGGACCTGCGCCGTCCGGAGGCGCTGAAGCGCTTCCAGTTCCGCTCGCGGCTTACCCACGCGGTGCGCGCCCAGCTGGAAGGCCAGGGTTTCATGGACGTGGAAACGCCGATCCTGACCCGCGCCACCCCGGAAGGCGCCCGCGACTATCTGGTGCCCAGCCGTACCCACGCCGGCAGCTTCTTCGCGCTGCCGCAGTCGCCGCAGCTGTTCAAGCAGCTTCTGATGGTGGCCGGCTTCGACCGCTACTATCAGATCGCCAAGTGCTTCCGCGACGAGGACCTGCGCGCCGACCGCCAGCCGGAATTCACCCAGATCGACCTGGAAGCCTCCTTCGTGGAGGAGGACGACATCATGGCGATCACCGAGTCCATGGTGAAGAGCGTGTTCAAGGACCTGCTCGACGTGGCGCTGCCGGAATTCCCGCGCATGACCTATGAAGAGGCCATGCGCCGCTATGGTTCCGACAAGCCGGATCTGCGCGTGCCCCTGGAACTGATCGACATCGCCGATCTGATGGACGGGGTGGAGTTCAAGGTGTTCGCCGGCCCGGCCAAGGACCCGAAAGGCCGGGTGGTGGCCATGAAGGTGCCCGGCGGCGGCGATCTGTCGCGCAAGGAAATCGACGAGTACACCAAGTTCGTCGGCATCTACGGCGCCAAGGGGCTGGCCTACATCAAGGTCAACGACCTGGATGCCGGCGCCGAGGGCCTGCAGTCGCCGATCCTCAAGTTCCTCACCGAGGAGGCGATCCAGGGCATTCTCGAGCGCACCGGCGCCGCCACCGGCGACCTGATCTTCTTCGGCGCCGACAAGGCGAAAATCGTCAACGAGGCGATCGGCGCGCTGCGCGTCAAGGTCGGCCACGAGCGCGGCCTGGCCGAGGGCGACTGGGCGCCGCTGTGGGTGGTGGACTTCCCCATGTTCGAGGAGGAGGACGGCCGTTACTACGCGCTGCACCACCCGTTCACCATGCCCAAGTGCGATCCGGAGGAGCTCAAGACCAACCCGGAAGGCGCCCTGTCCCGGGCCTACGACATGGTGCTCAACGGCACCGAGCTGGGCGGCGGTTCGATCCGTATCCACCGCCCGGACATGCAGCGGGCGGTGTTCGAGGCGCTGGGCATCAGCGACCAGGAAGCGGACGAGAAATTCGGCTTCCTGCTGGACGGCCTCAAGTACGGCGCGCCGCCCCACGGCGGCCTGGCCTTTGGCCTGGACCGCATGGTGATGCTGATGACCGGCGGCGAGTCGATCCGTGACGTGATCGCCTTCCCGAAAACCCAGACCGCCGCCTGCCTGATGACCGACGCGCCGTCGCCGGTGGACAATCAGCAGCTGCGCGAAGTGGGTATCCAGGTTCGCAAAGACGACAAGTAAATAGGAGCGGCCATGGCAGGTCATAGTAAATGGGCCAATATCAAGCACCGTAAGGCGGCACAGGACGCCAAGCGGGGCAAGATCTTCACCAAGCTGATCCGCGAGATCACCGTGGCCGCCCGCATGGGCGGCGCGGAGATCAACGACAACCCGCGTCTGCGCGCGGCGGTGGACAAAGCCCTTGGCAACAACATGACCAAGGACACCATCGATCGGGCCATCAAGCGCGGCGTGGGCGGCGACGACGGCGCCAACATGGAGGAGATCACCTACGAGGGCTACGGCAAGAACGGCGTGGCGGTACTGGTGGAAACCATGACCGACAACGTCAACCGCACCGTCTCCGAGGTGCGTCACGCGTTCTCCAAGTTCGGCGGCAACCTGGGCACCAGCGGCTCGGTGGCCTTCCTGTTCACCAAGCGCGGCGAGATCTTCTTCGAGCCCGGGGTGGAAGAGGACAAGCTCATGGAAGCGGCCCTGGAAGCCGGCGCCGAGGACGTGGAAGAGAACGATGACGGCAGCTACCTGGTGATCACCGCCCCGGACCGCAGCTTCGGCGACGTGGTGGACGCCCTGCGCGAGGCCGGCCTGGAGCCGGTGGATTCCGAGGTCACCATGAGTCCCTCCACCCGCGCCGACATGGACGCGGACACCGCCGAGACCGTGGCCAAGATGATCGACCACCTGGAAGACCTGGACGACGTCCAGAACGTCTACACCAACGCCAACTGGCCGGACGAGGAATAACCATCGCGGCTTCGGCCGCGATACCGCTTCCACTGGACATAAGAACAGCAGGCAGGTTAGATAGACCTGCCTTTTTTATAGAGCGGCCACAGGCGCACCATGACCATTCTGATGGGCATCGACCCCGGCTCGCGCCACACCGGCTACGGGATCATTGAACAGGTGGGCAACCGTTCCACGGTGGTGGACTTCGGTACCATCAGCACCCGCGGCAGCGAGATGGCGCCACGGCTGGGGGAAATCTTCACCGGGCTGCGCCAGGTGATCGCCCTGCACCGGCCCGACGAAGTGGGCATCGAGAAGGTGTTCATGGCCCGCAACCCGGATTCCGCGCTCAAACTCGGCCAGGCCCGTGGCGCCGCGCTCACCGCGGTGGTGCAGGGCGGCGTGCCGGTGTTCGAGTATTCCGCCCGCCAGGTGAAACAGGCGGTGGTGGGGCGCGGTGGCGCGGAAAAAGTGCAGGTGGCGGAAATGGTGCGTCACCTGCTGAAACTGGACAAACGACCGCAGTCGGACGCCGCCGACGCCCTGGCCATCGCCCTGTGCCACGCGCACATGCGCGTGTCCCTGGCGCGGCTGGGCGGCGCCACGGCGGTGCGGCGCGGACGGATACGGTGATCGAACGGCCATGATCGGACAATTGAAAGGCAAGCTGATCGAGAAACGTCCGCCCCAGCTGCTGCTGGACGTGGGCGGCGTGGGCTACGAAGTGGAAGCGCCGATGACGGTGTTCTACGACCTGCCGGAGACCGGCGGCGAGCTGCTGCTGCACACCCACTTCGTGGTGCGCGAGGACGCCCAGCTGCTGTTCGGCTTCGCCAGCCGCTACGAGCGCGAGCTGTTCCGCAGCCTGATCAAGGTCAACGGCGTGGGGCCGAAGATGGCCCTGGCGATTCTGTCCGGCATCGAGGCGGACCGGCTGGCCGCCTGCATCCGCGATCAGGACACCACCTCCCTGGTGAAGGTGCCGGGCATCGGCAAGAAGACCGCCGAGCGGCTGGTCATCGAAATGTCCGACCGGCTGGATAAGCTGGAAGGCGGTCCGGCTCATTTGCCCGGGCCGGTGGCCGTGGACGGCCCGCCGGATGCCCGCGCCGACGCCATCGCCGCGCTGGAGTCCCTGGGCTACCGCAACAAGGAAGCGGCGGCCGCCGTGGGGCGCGCCGCCGACGAGGGCGAAACCGGCAGCGAGGAACTGATTCGCCGCGCCCTGCGAACTCTGGCAAGGTGATTTCCCATGGACAATGATCGTCTGATCGCCGCCGATTCCGTGGACAGCCGCGAGGACCAGCAGGACCGCGCCATCCGCCCCGCCAGCCTGGCGGACTACCACGGCCAGCCGAAGGTTCGCGAGCGGCTGGAGATCTTTATCGACGCCGCCCGCGGGCGCGGCGAAGCCCTCGACCACACCCTGATCTTCGGCCCGCCGGGGCTGGGCAAGACCACCCTGGCGCACATCATCGCCCGGGAAATGGGCTCGGAGCTGAAGACCACCTCCGGCCCGGTGCTGGAAAAAGCCGGTGACCTGGCCGCCATCCTCACCAACCTGGAAGACGGCGACGTGCTGTTCGTGGACGAGATTCACCGGCTCTCGCCGGTGGTGGAGGAGATCCTCTATCCGGCCATGGAGGACTACCAGCTCGACATCATGATCGGCGAGGGCCCGGCGGCCCGCTCCATCAAGCTGGACCTGCCGCCGTTCACCCTGGTGGGCGCCACCACCCGCGCCGGCCTGCTCACCGCGCCGCTGCGCGACCGCTTCGGCATCGTCCAGCGTCTCGAGTTCTACAGCGTCGACGACCTGTCGCGCATCGTTGCCCGCTCCTGTGAGATTCTCGCCATCCCGGTGGACGACGACGGCGCCAGCGAGGTGGCGCGCCGCGCCCGGGGCACGCCGCGCATCGCCAACCGCCTGCTGCGCCGGGTGCGCGACTATGCCCAGGTGAAAGGCGACGGTCGCATCACCGGCCCGGTGGCGGAAAGCGCCCTGGACATGCTGGAAGTGGACAGCCACGGCCTGGACGGCACCGACCGCCGGCTGCTGAACATGATGATGCACAAATTCGACGGCGGCCCGGTGGGGCTGGACTCCCTGGCCGCCGCCCTCAACGAGGACGCCGGCACCCTGGAAGAAGTGGTGGAGCCCTACCTGATTCAGCAGGGCTTCATTCAGCGCACCCCGCGCGGGCGCCTGGTCACCAACCACGCCTGGCGTCATTTCGGCCTGCAAGGCCCGGCCCGGGAAGGTGATTTGTTTAAATGAGTGCAAAATCTTCGCCAACTTCGGAATTCGTCCTACCCGTTCGCGTCTACATCGAAGACACTGACGCCGGTGGCATCGTCTACTACGTGAATTACCTGAAGTTCATGGAGCGGGCGAGAACCGAATTCATGCGCTCGCTGGGGTATCAGCATTACGCCCTGGCGGAAGAGAATTTTCAGTTCGTCGTGCATTCCTGCCAGGTGCGCTACCACAAGCCCGGCCGGATCGACGATGACCTGCGGGTAAGTGCCCGCTTGACGCACCTGGGTCGCGCCACCCTGGTGTTCGCGCAAACGGTGACCCGGAACGGGGAACCGCTGTGCGAGGCGGAGATCAAGGTGGCCTGCGTCAGCGCCGACGGCATCAAGCCCAAGGCACTGCCGAAGCCCTTGTTTGCAAAGTTCAAGGCTCAAGTCGAGGAGTTGGGGTAAATGGATGACGCATCGTCCAGCATGTCGATCCTGTCGCTAGTCACCAATGCCGGGCCGGTGGTCCAGGCGGTGATGGCGGTATTGCTGCTGGCCTCTCTTATTTCCTGGTACATGATCGTCAACCGCTACCGGATCCTGGGCCGCGCGCGCCGCGCCGATCGCGCCTTCGAGGAAAAGTTCTGGTCCGGCGAGGATCTGTCCAGCCTTTATAACCAGGTGCGCAAGAAGCCCAATCCGGATTCCGCCAGCGAGGCGGTATTCCGCGCCGGCTTCCAGGAATTCGTGCGGTTGTCCAAGAGCACCCGCGGCCCGGACGCCATCATGGAAGGCGCCCAGCGCTCCATGCGCGTGGCCCTGCAGCGCGAGCAGTCGCGGCTGACCAAACACCTGCCGTTCCTGGCCACGGTGGGCTCCACCAGCCCCTACATCGGCCTGTTCGGCACCGTGTGGGGCATCATGAATTCCTTCCGCGCCCTGGCCAACGTGAGCCAGGCCACCCTCAGCGTGGTGGCGCCGGGCATCGCCGAAGCCCTGGTGGCCACGGCCATGGTCCTGTTCGCCGCGATTCCGGCGGTGATGGCCTACAACCGCTACGCGGCCCAGTCCGAATCCCTGGTGGGCGACTGTGAAGTGTTCGCCGAGGAGTTCTCCTCCGTGCTGCACCGCCAGGCCCACGGCCGGGACAATTGAGCCCGGGGAGACGACCATGAGTGGCGTACGAGTTCGCAAACCGCGCAAGATGATGGCCGACATCAACGTGGTGCCCTACATTGACGTGATGCTGGTGCTGCTGGTGATCTTCATGGCCACCGCGCCGATGATGACCCAGGGCGTGTCCGTGGATCTGCCGCAAACCGACAGCGCGCCGATCGCCAATAAGGACGAGCCGGTGCTGATCACGGTGCGCGCCGACGGCAGCTACCACATCAACGTGGGCGAGGACGGCGGCCGTCAGGCGTCCAGCCTGGAAACGGTCAAGGGCCATGTGCTGACCATTCGCAAGCAGAACCCCAAGACCCTGTTCCTGGTGGAAGGCGACCAGAACGTGCCCTATGGCAAGGTGGTGGTGCTGATGTCCGAGCTGCAGCAAGCCGGCGTCACCAACCTGGGGCTGGTCACGGAGCCTCCGGGGCGTTCATGAGCGATCGGGGCGTCGCGGTTGGTTTCTCGGCCCTGCTGCACCTGGTGGTGCTGGGGTTGATGGTGTTCACCTGGTCGTCGGACCCGGAGTTGCGCCGTCCGCCGGAAATACCGCCCCATGTGATGGCCACGGTGATGGAGGAAACCCGCCGCGCGCCGGACGCCAACACCGCCCCGGCCCGGGAAGAAAAGGACCAGAAACCGGTTCAGGAGAAAAAGCCGGAACCTAAGCCTGAGCCGAAACCGGAGCCCAAGCCGGAACCGAAACCCAAGCCGGAACCGAAGCCCAAGCCGGAACCGAAGCCCAAGCCGGAACCGAAACCCGAGCCCAAGCCTAAGCCGGAACCTAAGCCCGAGCCTAAGCCCGAGCCGAAGCCGGAGCCGAAACCGGAGCCGGAACAGAAAGCCGAGCCCGCCCCGGAATTCGAGCAGCCGAGCATGGAAGAGCTGATGGCCGAGGAAGAGCTGGAAATGGCGCGCAAGAAGCGCGAGCAGGTGGCGGAGAACCCGGGTTCCGGCCCGGCGGACAGCGACGTCACCGAGGAAACCGCCAGCTACGAGGACGCCATCCGCAACGCCATCTCCCAGCGCTGGCGGATTCCCGGTAACTACCGCGACCGTGACGATTTGAGCGTGCGGGTGCGGATCCGGGTGATCCCCGGCGGCGAGGTGGTCAATGTGCAGGTCGCCAAGTCCAGCGGTTATCCCAATTTCGACGAGTCGCTGGTGAATGCCGTGGAACTGGCCAGTCCGCTGCCCGTGCCCGAGGGCAAGCTGTTCGAGCAGTTCCGTACTTTCGTGATCGTTTTCAGTCCCAGGGATGTGCAATGATGCGAGTTAACAAGGTCCGATCCATCGCCGCCCGCGCCGCCGCCGTCATGGCCCTGTCCATGCTGGCCCTGGCCGCCCGCGCCGAACTTCTGATCCAGATCACCGAGGGCCGGGTGGATGCCGTGCCCATCGCCGTGGTGCCATTTGGCGGCGCCGACGACGCGCCGGAGAACATCTCCGACATCGTGCGCGCCGACCTGCACCGCAGCGGCCAGTTCAAGACCCTGCAACCCGGCGACATGCTGAGCCGGCCCGCCAGCGCCGACCAGCTCAGCTACCGGGACTTCCGCGTGCTTGATCAGGAGTACGTGGTGGTGGGCAGCGTCAAGGCCACCGAAACCGGCGCCTATGAAGTGCGCTATGGCCTCTATGACGTGGCCCGGGAGAAACAGCTGCTCACCGAGAGCTACCGGCCGCCGGCCTCGCAGCTGCGCGACGTGGCCCACGCCATCTCCGACCGCATCTACGAGGAGCTCACCGGCATCCAGGGCGCCTTCTCCACCAAGATTCTGTACGTGACCCACAACCGTGGCGCCGACCGGCCCTATCAGCTGCAGTACGCGGACGCCGACGGCGCCCGGGTGCACACCATCGTGCGCAGCCGCGAGCCGATCATGAGCCCGTCCTGGTCACCGGATGGCTCGAAGATTGCTTATGTTTCCTTCGAGGGCGACGGTCTGCCCAAGATTTACGTGCACGACCTGGGCAGCGCCGAGCGCCGGGTGGTGGCCCAGTACCAGGGCATCAACGGCGCGCCGACCTGGTCGCCGAACGGCCAGAAGCTGGCGATCACCCTGTCCAAGGACGGCAACCCGGAAATCTACACCCTGGATCTGAACAACGGTGCCCTGGAACGGCTCACCAACCATTACGGCATCGACACCGAGCCGCGCTGGATGCCCGACGGCGACCACCTGGTGTTCACGTCCAGCCGTTCCGGCGGGCCGCAGATCTATGAACTCAACGTGCACGACAAGTCGACCCGCCGGGTGTCCTTCGAGGGGGCCTACAACGCCCGCCCGGACGTCACCCCGGACGGTCGCTATCTGGTTTATGTACACCGGCGTAACGGGTCATTCCACGTCGGTGTGCAGGATCTCCAACGCGGTACATTCGATATTGTGACCCAGACCAATATGGATGAATCGCCCAGTGTTGCCCCTAATGGAAGTATGATAATTTACGGGACGCAACACCGGGGTACGGGGGTCCTGCAAGCCGTGTCCGTCGATGGGAGAGTGAAGGTGGAGCTCCCGTCGAAGGAAGGGGAAGTCAGGGAACCGGCCTGGTCGCCGTTCCTCTGAACGGATCTCAGAGTCCAATACCGGAAATCAATAGGAGTTTTCGTATGCGTTCATTCATCAATCCGTTTTTCGCCGTGATTCTTGCAGGCTTGCTGGCGGCGTGTTCCAGCACCCCCACCGAGGAAGACACTTCTTCCACGGACACCATGCCGCAGGAAACTCAAACCACTCCCACCCAGCCGGTGGAGCGTCCCGAGCCGGCCAAGCCGGAAACCAGCTCCATTCCGCTGACCGCCGACAACTTCCATAACCACCCGTCCAACTACGACGGTACCACCGATACCCGCGTGATCTACTTCGCGTTCGACAGCAACACCGTGCCGGCCGCCGCGTTCGAAACCCTGCGCGCCCACGCCGCTTACCTGAAGGAAAACCCGAACGCCAAGGTACGTCTGGAAGGTCACGCCGATGAGCGTGGTACCCGCGAGTACAACGTGGCTCTGTCCGAGCGTCGTTCCGAGGCGGTCGAGAAGTTCCTGCGCGTGCAGGGCGTGAGCGCTTCCCAGATCAACACCGTGGCCTACGGCGAAGAGAAACCCGCCGCGTTCGGTCACAGCGAAATGGACTGGGCCAAGAACCGTCGCGTGGTGCTCAACTACACCGCCGGCCGTCCGTAACCGATGATGCAGTTCAAGCAGGTATTCAAGCGCGCCGCCCTGGCGCTCCTGCTTGCCGGCCCGGTGCTCGGCCAGGCGCAGAGCACCGGTCCCCTGGTCGTCGAGGAGCGTGGCTCCTCCGGCGGCCAGGGCCCGGCCGCCGCCAGCGGCGCCCAGGGTGGCAACGATGGCCTCTATGTGCTGATGCAGCAGATGGAGCAGTACGAACGTCAAATCCAGAATCTGCAGGGTCAGGTGGAAGAGCTGCGCCACGAGGTGGACCGTCTCAAGGCCGCCGAGCGCGAGCGTTACCTGGACCTGGACACGCGTATCAACGCGCTGGTCGATCAGACCAAGAGCGCGCCCCAGACCGACGCCGAGGCCGGTGACGACGGTGGCAACGACGCCGCCCCCGCCGACCCGGAAGCGGACCGCGCCGCCTATTCCGAAGCCCGTGGCAAATTACTGGAGCGGGATTTCGACGCCGCGGCCACCGCCTTCGAGGGCTACCTCGAGGAATTTCCCGAAGGGCAATTCCGTGCCCACGCCCACTTCTGGCTGGGCGAGGTCTACAGCAACCAGAAGGAACCGCAACTGGACAAGGCCCGCGAGCAGTTCCAGACCGTGGTGGATGATTATCCGAACCACAGCCGCGCGCCCACCAGCCTTTACAAGCTGGCCGGCCTGCAGGCCAAGGGCGGCGACACCGCCAAGGCCAAGGTCACGCTGCACAAGCTGATCAAGCAGTTCCCGGACGCCTCCGAATCCGAGATGGCGAAGTCCATGCTCAAGCAGCTTGGCGACGACTGAAACGCCGATCGCGGCTGAAGCGCTCCGCTTTGGCCGCGACCTATCATTTCACCGCCTCAGGCCCTAGAATCCCCGACCCAGTCCCCAAGCCCGGAACCACCGTGGAACTGCGTCTCACCGAAATCTTCCATTCCCTGCAAGGCGAAGCCCGCACCGTGGGTCGCCCCACCGTGTTCGTGCGTCTCACCGGCTGCCCGCAGCGCTGCGTCTGGTGCGACACCGAGTACGCCTTCCAGGGCGGCGAGAAATGGCCCCTGGAGCGCATCCTCGAGGACGTGGACCGGCGCGGCGCCCGCTACGTGACGGTCACCGGCGGTGAGCCCCTGGCCCAGCCCAACTGTTTGCCGCTGCTCACCGCCCTGTGCGACAAGGGCTACGAAGTGAGCCTGGAAACCGGCGGCGCCATGGACATCGCGCCGGTGGACGAGCGCGTGTCGGTGGTCATGGACCTGAAGGCGCCGGGCTCCGGCGAGCAGCACAACAACCGCCTGGACAACATTGCCCATCTGCGCCCCCACCACCAGGTGAAGTTCGTGCTCGCTCACCGCCGCGACTATGACTGGGCCCGGTTCATGCTGGACCAGCACGGCCTGGCGGAGCGGGTTTCCGACGTGCTGTTCTCGCCGGTGCACGGGCAACTGGACGGCGCCGAACTGGCCGACTGGATCGTCGCCGACCGCCTGCCCGTGCGCTTCCAGCTGCAATTGCATAAATTGCTCTGGAACGACGCCCAGGGGCGCTGAGCGTAATCCTGTAGGAGCGGCCGGGCGGCGTACCGCTTCAGCCGCGATAGCGGGCCGGTCCGGAAACTCACGCGGGCCGCCACCGAACCGCCAACGAGGAGAACCCACATGAATACCGCCGTGGTATTGCTTTCCGGTGGCCTGGATTCCGCCACCTGCCTGGCCATTGCCCGCGACCGGGGCTACCGCTGCCACACCATCGCCTTCGATTATGGCCAGCGTACCCGCTCGGAGCTGGACGCCGCCGCCCGCGTGTCCGCGGCCCTGGGCGCCGAATCCCACCGGGTCATCGAGCTGGGCCTGGGCTCCATCGGCGGCTCCGCCCTCACCGACCACGACATCGAGGTGCCGGAGGAGGGCGGCGACGGCATTCCGGTGACCTATGTGCCGGCCCGCAACACCGTGTTCCTGTCCCTGGCCCTGGGCCTGGCGGAGGTGGTGGACGCCGAGGCCATCTTCATCGGCGTCAACGCGGTGGATTACTCGGGCTACCCGGACTGCCGGCCGGAATTCATCGATGCTTTCCAGAATCTGGCGAGGCTGGCCACCAAGGCCGGGGTGGAGGGCCACCCCATCGAGATCGCCACGCCCCTTATGCACCTGTCCAAGGCGGATATCATCCGCCGGGGCACCGATCTGGGCCTGGACTACGGTCTGACCGTGTCCTGCTACCAGGCCGACGAGGCCGGCCGTGCCTGCGGACGCTGCGACAGCTGCCGCCTGCGGCGCCAGGGCTTCGAGGAGGCACTGGTCAAAGATCCAACGGTCTATCGCTGATTCGGTAAAAAAGTGGCCTCAGGCCCTTGTCATCGGGAAATAAATCCGTATTATTTGCGCCTCATTCGGCGGGTCGTTAGCTCAGTTGGTAGAGCAGTTGGCTTTTAACCAATTGGTCGAAGGTTCGAATCCTTCACGACCCACCACTATTCCTAAAAAGGCTGCCCATCGGGCGGTCTTTTTTTATGCCTGAAGAACGGCCAAAAAAGTTCATCGCGCTTTAGCGGGAAGTCTCGCTCCAGCCGGGGCGCGACTCAGGGCGCGACGCCCTTCCGGGAACGCCGCAAGTACGTCCCTGTAGGCTCCCTTTCGAACGTCCTGT
>MDTD01085426.1_pt1 | contig 28378 bp, 20 predicted proteins | sample 811221 | NCBI WGS metagenome assembly MDTD01 (sample SAMN05326646, study PRJNA326480) | marine metagenome | isolation source: seawater | place: Pacific Ocean: South West | collected 2011 | reverse complement strand
AGGGTCAAAAGAATATACTTAATGAAATCCGGATGGTGCAGGTTGAAAGTCAGGTGGTACCTGAGCCCGGCCTTTCGGGCACCGAACCACTGCAACAGGAAGGCTCCGCCGAATGCGCCGCCCAGAACCCCCCAGGCAAATCCTTCCATTCCCAGTAAGGGGTGCAGGAAAGTCCCGCCGGCGATTATGCCTAAATTGTAAATCAGCGGTGACAGGGCCGGGATGAAAAAGCGTTCACCTGCAAACTGAACCGCCATAAAAAGTCCCCCGCAAAAGAAAAAAAACTGGGCGGGAATAATGATCCGGGTCATGCGAACGGCCTGGGAAACCGTGACCGGATCCGTGAGGCCTGGGGCGAGCAGTCCGATCAGTTCCGGTGTAAAAATCATGGACAGTACAATGAACCCTAAAAGCGCCGTTCCGCAGCCGTTCATGACAATGGAAAAAACCCGGTACCCCTCGGCTTCGTTTTTATCTTTAATGTATGTTGCGAAAATCGGAATAAACGTAATGGATAAAAATCCCGAAGCCACCACGTGGTTGAGGATCTCCGGGATGACAAATGCCACCTGGTAGGCATCAACCCCGGCATTGTTTCCGCCGACCATGGCGATAGTGGATTCGCGGACCAGTCCGATAAGCCGGCTTGCAAACACGGACGCCATCATGATGAACGAGGCGAATCCAATCTTTTTTAAGGTAGATGAAGTAGTCATTGTCTTGGTTCCGCACCTGATTTAACACAAGCACGTGGCAAAATAAAGCGGGGCGGTGAAAAAGGTTTGACTATCGGCACGGCCGGTCGATATAGTATTGGGGTTGGCAAACAAACCAAAGATCACAGGAACGACACTTATGTTTTCAAAACTCGGGATTGTATCTCTTCTCTCTGCGTTTACCGTAGGAGTGCTCAGTATGATAGCCAGTTTTACCAATTCGGACAACATCTGGGCCGATATCACGCTTTCTTCCCTGTCCGAAGATGTGGCGCAAAGCGTTGTGAACGCTATTTCCTATGAAAGCGTCCGCAATTCCCTTGATGTTCTTTTCTACGAGGTTCACCTGTCCGCTGTGCTGGTGGGACTTGGAGTGCTTTTTTTCATCGTTGCCATTTTTGTAAAAGAACACTGATTCAACAAGCGGATGTCATGACTATAGGATCCGCGATGAGACGGTTTTAATTATTCATTTTTTTGGAAGGTTAGGTATGAAGACGGGATTATCTGAACAGATAGGCCCGGCAGGGAAGGGGCACAGACGCACCACATTATCCCGCCGGGATTTCTTGCGGCTGTCTGCCTTTGCGGCATTGCCCGTGGCAGGGCTTAGCGTTTTCAGCGGTTGTGCGGTGGACCCTGTAACCGGCCAGAAGCAGTTGATGTTGATGTCCAGGGAGCAGGAAGTGGCCATTGACCGCCAGCAATCACCGTTCCAGTTCTCATCGGATTACGGGGTGACCCAGGACCGTGCATTGAACGACTATGTGGCAGGCGTTGGAAAGGGGATGCAATCCGTGGTTCACCGACGGGATATGCCCTACAATTTTCAATGTGTGAATGCCACCTATATCAACGCCTACGCCTTTCCAGGCGGATCCATTGCCGTTACCCGCGGAATTTTGCTGGAACTTCAGAATGAGGCGGAACTGGCCGCACTTCTCGGCCATGAACTGGGCCATGTCAATGCCAGGCATACGGCGGAACAGCAGTCCAAAAGCGCCATATCAGGCCAAGTGGTCGGGGTGTTGGCAGCTATCGCAAACACCCAGGCACCCGGGCTGGGGGAACTCACCCAGCAATTGGGCGCCCTGAGTACCGGTCTTTTTCTTTCCAGCTACTCCAGGGCAAACGAACGGGAGGCAGACCGGCTGGGCCACCAGTATATGACCTCCTCGCGATACAATTCCCGTGGATTTGTGGGCTTGATGGACATGCTCAATAATCTGAACAAGGGGCATTCTTCAAGTGTGCAGATGCTCTTTTCCACCCATCCCATGAGTTCGGAACGCCTGGAAGCTGCCATACGAAGGGATGCCGGAGAATATGCCGCCACAAGGGACCTGCCGCTTCACAGAGACCGGTATATGGACAATATCGCCGCCCTCAGAAGCAAAAAGGAGGCTGTCAAGCTACTCCAGCAGGGTGAGCAGCACCTGGGCAAAGAGGAGTATGACAAGGCTGAATCGGCATTCCTGTCCGCCATCAGAAAATGGGATCAGGATTATACCGCCCATGTGCTCATGGCCAAATGCATGCTGATCCGGAAAAAAGCGGATCAGGCCGTTTCCTATGCGGATAAGGCAAAACAGCTTTATCCCGAAGAATCCCAGGGACATTATATCTCCGGCCTGGCCAACCTGTCGGCCAATAAGTTCAACCAGGCCAACCAGGATTTTCTCCGCTGTGATCAGATGCTGCCCGGAAACCCCCAGGTGACATTTTACAGGGGGTACGCCCTGGACAAGGACAAACAGAAAGCACCGGCCGCCACCCTTTACCGCAACTATCTGGAAGCGATCAATTATGCGTCCAACAAGTACAGCCAGTACGCCTATAAACGGTTGAAAGCGTGGGGGTATGCCAACTGATCCGGACCGAATAGCTACGGATCAACACCCAAAGGACCGGCAAGACATCCGGAAGGAGTGCCTTTCGCTGATAAACGCCACCCGGACCCTGACCCTTTCCACAGGCGGAACAAATCCTTGGGCCGCACCCGTATATTACCTGTACCGGGCTGCATGCTTTTTCTTTTTTTCCAGCCCTAGGTCACGGCATATCGTCAACGGGGCCGGCAAGACATGTGCGGCATCCCTGTTTGAAGATTCAAGGGATGTGACCCGGCTTCGGGGTATCCAGATGTCAGGACGAATTGAACCGTGTCCGGCGGATCCTGACACGATACGTGCGGCCGGCGCCTATGCCAGAAGATTCGGCATTCAGGCTGTTGGGGCCAATCCCATTGATTTTTTTAAAACACATTACCGCGCCAGGCCTTACCGGTTTGTTCCCGACGACATCTACTACATGGACAACCGGCGTGGATTCGCGCAGAGAGCCAAAATAGAGTTATGAAATTCTCATCGCTGAAAGAGACAGCAGCCTTTCTACAAAAAATAGGCGAACTTGCCGTCATAGACCATGAGGTGGACCCCCACCTTGAAATGGCGGAAATCACCCGCCAGGTTCACCGGGCTAAGGGACCGGCCCTGCTGTTTACCCGTGTGAAACACGCCGGCTTTCCTGCCCTGTCCAACCTGTTCGGCACCTGGGAACGGACCCGGAAAATATTCGAGCCCCAGTTGGCGCAGGTCAAAGCGCTGGTGGACCTTCGCTCCGATCCTTCACTTGCGCTTCGGTCACCGGCCAGGGGGCTCAATGCCGCTAAAGCCCTGATCCATGCCCTGCCCGTACGGACCCATGGTGCCCTATCACAGAAAACCACCATCGACAGGCTGCCCCTGATCCAGTGCTGGCCAAAGGACGGGGGGGCCTTTGTGCTGCTGCCCCAGGTCTTTTCCCGGGACCCTGAACGTCCCGCCATGCTGACATCGAACCTGGGCATGTACCGGGTGCAGCTCACCGGAAACGCCTATGCACCCAATCGGGAAATCGGCCTTCATTACCAGATCCACCGGGGGATTTCGGCCCATCACAAAAAAGCCATGGCAATGGACCGTCCTTTGAAGGTGTCCATATTTATCGGCGGCCCGCCGGCCCATACCCTGGCGGCAGTGATGCCGCTTCCTGAAAATGTGCCTGAAATCGCCTTTGCCGGTGCCCTTGCCGGCCGAAATTTCAGATACCGGGAAGAAAACGGATTCATTCTGTCAGGAGATGCAGATTTCTGTATTACAGGCCTGCTCATGCCCCACGCCACGAAGCCAGAGGGCCCGTTTGGTGACCACCTGGGATATTATTCCCTGACCCATGACTTTCCCTATCTCAAGGTAGAGGCCGTGTATCACCGTCCCGGTGCCATATTTCCTTTTACGGTGGTGGGACGTCCCCCCCAGGAGGATTCTAACTTTGGCCGCCTCATCCACGAAATTACCCGCACAGCCATTACGGACACCCTTCCCGGCGTCACCGGGGTAAATGCCGTGGATGACGCAGGCGTTCATCCGCTGTTACTGGCAAAGGCCCATGAGAGATACGTCCCTTATGAATCACGGCAGCCCAGGGAAATTTTAACCCATGCCAGTGCCATTCTCGGCACGGGGCAACTTTCCCTGGCCAAGTACCTGTGCATCTGTGCGCATGAAGACGATCCCGGCCTTGATCTGAACTGTGAGCAGGATTTTTTCAAGCACCTGCTGGAGCGGATTGATTTTTCAAGGGACATTCATTTTATCACCCGTACCACCATGGATACGCTGGATTATTCCGGCCGGGGGCTGAACCTAGGATCCAAGGTGGTCTTTGCAGCGGCCGGTCCCAGGATCAGAACGCTTGAATCCTTTCTGCCGGAAGGCTTTTCCCTGCCGGAAGGATTCAAGGCGCCGGTGATGGCCGCCCCGGGCATGGCCGTGGTCAAAGGCCCCGGGTTTCAGGAGTATGAGTCCGAAGGCCGGGTGATGGGTCGGCTGACAAGCCACCTGGAAAAGGTGGAAGGCCTGGAGGGGATACCACTGATTGTGGTAGCGGATGATCCTGCCTTTGCCGCCAAAAGCTTTGCCAACTTTCTATGGGTAACCTTTTTGAGATCAAACCCGTCCCATGACATTTACGGCGTTAATGAGCGTATCGTTCATAAGCACTGGGGATGCAGCGGCTCTCTCATCATAGACGCCAGGATAAAACCTTTTCACGCAAGCCCGCTAGAACCTGACCCTGAGATTGAAAGACGGGTCAGGGAAATGGGCAGGGCAGGGGGACCGCTGGCCGGACTGATTTAATTGCGCCGATGGTCTCGTTCGCGCCACCAAAAATTCAAGTCGGAGGAGAATATGGACAAAAAAGTTTTACTTAAACGTCTCGGCATCGGTATCGCCGCAGCGGTGGTTTTGTACACCCTGTCCGGCTTTTTGGTTGTTCCCATGACTGCCAAGTGGTTCATAAATTCCCGTTTGGAAAAGATTATCGGAAGACCTATTCAGGTGGACAATGTCCATTTTAACCCGTGGACCCTGGCAGGGGGGATAGAGCAACTGGCTGTCGCATCTCACCATACGTCCGATAAAAATGGGGACAGCGGACAAGCCACCGCCCTTTTGTCTGTTAAGGCCCTTCAAGTGGATTTGTCCGGCCGTTCGATCTTTGCCCTTTGTCCGATCATAACACAGGTGGTGGTGGACACCCCCCGGCTGGCCCTTGAACTCAATGCGGACAACACCCTAAATGTATCAGATATTATTCAACGCTTTTCCGGCGAAACCGCATCGGAACCAGCTTCGGCAAAGAATAATAACAGTGGTTTGCCCTTCAGGCTTTCCAACGTTACGCTTTCCGGTGGGCAGGTTACCTTTAACGACCGAATCAGAGGGAGCGAACACCGCATTGATAATCTATCCTTAACCCTGCCCCTGGTTTCAGGCCTGGCCAAAGAACGCCATATCCCTGCTGCCGGAAGCCTTGGATTCACACTCAACGGTGGGGCCATTGCCATCGAAATGAACGGTCTGCCCTTTGCAGAGAAACCTTCGGCACATCTTGAACTGAAAATGAATGCCTTGGCACTGGCTGCATACCTTCCTTATGTGTCTCTGCCGGAAGGCTTTGTTGTTCAGTCTCCGGGCAATCTTGACGCCGCCCTTGTCATTGATTATGAGGATCGTGAATCCAAGCCCAGGATCGGGGTAAACGGCCCTGTGACGCTGAATGATTTCTCACTGGGCATCCGCCCCCAAGGCACATCAGAAATCCTGCCGCTGGCAGCAATGCCAAAACTGAGCATCCAAACGGCTGTAGATGATTATCTTTCCGGTGGAATCAAGATCAACAGCATCCTTGCGGACAGCCCTGAAGTTCACCTGGAAAGAACAAGCGAAGGCGAATTACAATCCTTGCTTCTGCTGGGCAAAACCGATGGGTCCAGCGAAACCGCTGATAAACAGTCCCCTATTAGTACGGCAATATCTCCTTTTCCCATCGACATCGGTATGGCTGAGATTAAAAACGCCACTGTCAATTTCCGTGATAAGTCTGTGTCTCCGGAGTTCAACACCAAGGTCAAGAACGCAGGTCTTATTGTCCGGAATCTGAAAGCCGGCAAGACACTGACACTGACCTATGCCTTGACCGCAGTCAGCGAAACGGTCAAACAGCTTTCCGTAAAGGGAGAGGCCAGTGTCGGCGTCTCTGACAGCGGCCCTGCCATAGATCTTAAAGGCAACCTTTTAGCCGAAGGCATCCTGCCGTCAAATTGCAACCCCTATTATACCCCCTATATCGGAGACGCACTGGATATCGGTTCTGTGGGGATCGGTGCGGATTATCAGTTTGGTCTATCAGGCGGTACGCCCGGCGGGGAGTTGAGTCAGGGGCATCTTAGCGTGTCGGACATCCGTTTGGCAGATCAAAAAGGAGACGGCCCGGCGGTTCATTTGGGCAATTTGAATCTCTCGGATATCCGCCTTGGCTTGGAAGATCAAACGCTTGTAATCGGATCTGTCTCGTCTGCCCAAGGACGCATCCGGGCCGTAAGGGACCGGAAAGGTATGATCAATATTGCACAGACCATCCAGAACCTTCCGGTTATGAAAACCTCCGGCACGTATAAGACAGAAAAGGACAAGAAAGATTCGGAACCCACCAAAGAAAAAAGACCTGCCTGGGACCTGAAAATCAACCGGGTGGCAGTGGACGATTACGCCATCAGTTTCTCAGATAAGATGCACAGGGAACCTGTCAATATCAACGTGTCGGACATAAAGATACGCGCCAGGCCTTTCGGGACCGACCAAGCGAATCACAAAGGGGATTTCACGGCGCAGATGACCCTTAAAAGCGGGGGCAAAGTGATGTTGGACGGCACAACGGATATCCCGGGTGCTAAAGCAAACATAGCCGTCCGGTTTAATAAGGTCAATTTCACCACCCTTCAGCCGTATTTCAGCGATTACCTCAACCTGACCATCGGCAGCGGTCACATCCAGGCAAAAGGGGATGTCGCCCTGGGCTGGGCGGATTTGGAAAATCCGGTGGTTTCCTTCCAAGGAGAGGCCGGTGTCAACGACTTTACCTCTAAAAGCAAAGTCTCGGGAAATGATTTTTTCAGGTGCAAAACATTTTATCTCGGAGGAATGGATGTCTCGGTAAACCCGGTAAAGGTTCATGTCCGGGAGGTTTCTCTGACCGATTTTTACAAACGAGCGGTTTTGTCAAAAGAAGGCCGTTTGAATATCAGTGAAATCATCGTTAAAAAAGATGTCGATACCGGGGAGGCGAACAGGACGGCGCAAGCCAAAACCGATCCCTTTCCAGATGTGGCCATTGACACCATTACCATCCAGGGCGGACACGTGAATTTCACGGACTATCTGACCCAACCTAATTTTACAGCCAATATGACAGATATCACCGGAAGTGTGACCGGTCTTTCCTCCAGGGGAACAAAACCTGCGACAGTCCGGCTAAAGGGGTTACACGGGTCACATTCCCCCCTTGATATTTCCGGCACCATTGATCCACTTAAGCAGACGCCCGGGGTGGATCTTGGGGTATCGTTCAAAAATATCGAACTGCCGCAGTTTAACGCCTATGCGGGTAAATACCTGGGGTATGAAATAGAAAAGGGCAAGTTAATGCTGGATCTTAAGTACAATATCCAGGGTACCGTGCTCAACTCGTCTAATCGTATCTTTTTTGACCAATTTACTCTGGGCAAACGGGTGGAAAGTGATGATGCCACAAGCCTGCCGGTTGAGCTTGCGGTTTCCCTTCTGAAGAATTCAAAAGGGGAAATCGACCTGGATGTGCCTGTCAAAGGGGATCTCAGTGACCCGGAATTCAGCTACGGCCGTGTGGTTTTCAAAACCGTGTCGAACCTGATGCTGAGCATTGTTAAAGCACCGTTTAAAATTCTGGGCAGCCTTATGGGATTTGGAGGGGAAGAACTCGGTTTTGTGGCATTCACCCCCGGCGACCACACCCTGGATGATGATACCAGGAAAAAATTGGACCAGTTGGCCACCCTGCTGGTGGAAAAACCAAAAATTTCCCTTGAAATTCTCGGACGGTTTGACAGGGATCGGGATGAGGCGCAATTGCGTGCCCAACGCTACAATACCCTGCTTGCCGGATATCTTACGGATACGGTATCGCCTGAGGCCCTTAAGATGAACGCCGTTACCCCGGAACAAAAGGCTGCTGCCCTTGATGCGGCATACGCGGCGGCAGATTTCCCCAAACCCAAAGATGCCTCAGGAAAAGAAATGCCTATCGGCACCGATGAAAAGGAAAAATTGCTCATCACGGCCATATCTGTCACTCAGTCGGATCTGGAAGCCCTGGCTATGCAAAGAAGTGAACGCATACAGTCGTATCTCATGGCCTCCGGCAAGATTGATCCGGGCCGCATCTTCATCCATAAACCGGGACCTTCTGAAAAAAAGGATGCAGACACCCATCATGTAAAAACCTTGTTCAAGCTCAAGTAGGCGTCGCCGGCTATCGGACTGCCTGAGATCTTTCATCTTGATTTCCGGCGGGAATCTGGTAAGTTTCAGGTCTTTGCCAATTGATTTGACAACTCAAGAGACCTGAAATGCTGAAACGACTTAAATTTATTATTTATACCAGAGCCTTTATTTTTTTTGCCTACTACCTGATCCGGATCTATTCGAAAACATTCCGCTTCAATGTGGAAAATGAGCAGAATTTCCGGCATCTTCTGGCCAAAGGAAAGACGGTGATCATCTGTACCTGGCATCAGCAGTTTTTTTCGGCCATCCGTCATTTTAAAACCTATGCCAACCTGAACCCCGGGCTGATGATCAGCCAGAGCCGTGACGGGGACCTGATTTCCGGTGTTGCAAACAGAACCGGGTGGCATACCCCCAGGGGCTCGTCCTCCAGAGGGGGAAGACCGGCCATGGATGCCATGATCGATCATATCCGGGAACACCGTTTCGGTGCCCATATTCTGGACGGCCCAAGAGGGCCCATCGGCAAGATAAAGCCCGGTATCATTAAGATGGCCCTGGATACCAACGCTGTTATCGTTCCCTTCTACACAGAGGCGGACGATGCATGGTTTTTTAACTCTTGGGACCGGTTTATGCTGCCCAGGCCATTTTCAAAGGTCACCCTGCGCTTTGATTCTCCCTTTTATCCGGACAGGGAAACTCTTTCTTTTGAGGATCAGCGGCAAAAACTTGAGGAAAAGATGACCCCCGGCCTGCACCTGTAGAAAATCAGGACCCACCTGGGCGGATGATTCCCGGTAAAAGAAGATTGACTTCCGGTGTGCTTTCTGAAACAAAATAGAAGACGTTGCGCCTGTTTTTGAAATGAATCTCACCAAGACACCGGAGGAGCCAAACCCATGGATAATTCCCCTGAGAAAGCCGTGTTTTTTCATTTTCGATTTAAATTCCTCGCCGTCACCACCATTGCCTTTCTTTTGTACATCATACTAACCGGTGCATCCGAATTGGATCAATTTGCATCCAGCCCCCAGTTCAAGCTGATGGGCCCGTTTTTCCTCTTGGCCGGGATATCATTTCTGATATTCAGACGGGTGCCCATCAAGTGCCCCCATTGCTTTCGGCTGGTTTCCACCAAAAAAGACTGGACCTGCTGCGAGTGCGGCAAGGCCCAGGGAAAAGTTCGCTATCTTGTAGACAAATGCCTGCACTGCAAACAGGTGCAGGGCGTCAGCACCTGTGACCATTGCAATAAATCCTTCAGGCTGTGATCGTCACACTTCAACAGGGCAGGGGGATACGGTCTTGATTTTTATGGTCTGGGCGGAATTTCAGGAGCCGGTGTCTGACTGGGAAGATAGATGACCACGGTGGTCCCCTCGCTGGCGGTGCTCGATACCTTGATATCACCACCGCAGCTTAGAATTGTACTTTTGGCAAAGGATAAGCCGAGCCCCTTATGGCCGTTATGCCATCCGGTGTAGTAGGGGGTAAATATCTTTTCCATGGCCTCCTGGGTAATCCCCACACCGATATCACTGACTGTGATGGAAATCCATGGATCTTCGTACCGGCTGGATATGGAGATGATGCCCTGGGTGGCAACGGCCTTGAGTGCATTGTCCACAACGGCCTGAATCGCCTGGCAGATACTTTGTTTTGGCAGGGTGACTTCAGGGATCTCCTGCAAATCCAACTGCACATTAATACGCCGGTCTTGGTACGTGAGTCTGCCTGAGATATCCTTCACCAGTGAATTGAGATCGACGGATTTATGGGGCTCATCATTGATGGCAACAAAGAGTTTGATATCGTTGATGGCATCGGCGATTTTCTGAATGCCTTCGATGGAATCCTGGATTATTTGGGGGTATTTTTCGAGGATGGCATCCAGGTCTATCTCAGATTTGTAGGCCTCTATTTCACGGGTCTGGGCCCGTGCCGCCGCTTCAAGTTCCTGCCGGGTTCCCTTATGTGACGTGATGATCGCTTCAAGGGTGTTGTATTTTTCAAGCAGAAAGGTGATTTGCTGACGATACCGGGTCATCTTTGAAAGATTGCTTCTGATCATCTCATTGGAGGAAGTCAGGGAATCCAGAGAGGCTGCGGACAGGTCGGAAACAATGGCGGCTTTCTGGGTGACCATCAGTTGCTTTTCCGTGGCCTCAAGCGTGCTCAGAGCGTCTTTGAGCCGCTGGGTTTTGCTTTCAATCATCCGCTCAAGGCTTCTGTTGTACTTGGTGAGGTTGGATTCGGCAACAATTCTTCGGGCGATTTCTTCGTTCAGCCGTATATTTTTTGCCTTGATTTCCTTGTTTTTTTCCTCTAGTTCCACCAGGTGAATGTAAGAACGAAGCGCCGTGGTAATGGTGGTGAAAAGCTTTTGGTTGGTCAGTTCTGTTTTTTCTTTGTAATCATTGATATCATAGTTGAGAATGACATCTTTTTCCGGGGCTTTGCCGGGCTGCCCCGTTCTCAGTACGATGCGTATTTTGGTGTTATTGATTTCCTCCCGGATAAATTTGGCCACGTCCAGTCCGGCATCTTTGGTTTCCATCACCACGTCCAACAGGCAACAGGCAATATCTGGCGTCTGCCTTAACACCTCTTTTGCCTCGGCACCTGAAAATGCGGAGATGAACTCAAGACCGTAATCCTGGTATTGATAATCGTTGAGAACCAGTTTTGTCATCACATGGATTTCATTTTCATCATCCACAATCAACAGTTTGAAGCTTTTATGGGGAGCAAGCGGCCTGTCCTGTGGGGCTTCCGCGGCAAATGACAGCATCTCGCTTTTTGCATACTGTTTTTTGGGATTGTTCATACTGTCTCCGATTTTGGCGAATTGTTCCGGTTACGATGCAGGTTATTTCATGGTATTAAATTTACCTGGGGTTGTCAATGTGCTAATTGGCGCGGTTATTCGCAGACTATCAGCCCTTTGGGATCAAAGTGCCAATTCTCTGAGCGAATTCAGATTGATTTCGTCCATGTCAGCCCCATCTGCTTCTTTCGGGGTTTCCAGAATAACGGGTAGGAATTTAAGGCGGTTATCGGTCATAAGTGCCCCAAAACCGCTGCGGCCGATCAGGCCTGCGCCGATATGGGTGTGGCGGTCTTTCCGGCTTCCCAGAGATGGAATGGAATCATTGGCATGAATCAACTTGAGCCGCTGCATGCCGATATGCCGGTGAAAGGCATCCAAAGTCCCGTTCAGGGCAGCGGTGGTGCGCAGATCATATCCTGCGGCAAACACATGGCTGGTGTCCAGGCAGACCCCAACCGCTTCGGGACGGTCAAGACTTCGGATCAACTGGCCGATTTCTTCAAACCGGCTGCCCAGGCAGGTGCCGGCGCCTGCGGTGGTTTCGATGAGAAGTTCGGGAAACCAGCCGTCGTCCAAGGATAACACGGCATTAAGACTTGACCGGGCCGTCTCAAGTCCGGCTTCGGTGCCCCGGCCAAGATGGGCCCCGGGATGAAGAACAACGCCTTTTAAGCCCAAGGTACCGGAGCGTGCCATCTCCGCCCTGAGAACGGATACGGATTTTTTAAGTTTTTCAGGTTCCGTTGACGCGATATTGATCAGATAGGTGCAATGGGAGAAGATCCGGGTGATACCGGTTTTCTTTCTGGCATTATCAAAACGGGTCACCTGTTCCCGGGTCAGTTCCGGATCTTTCCAGGTGCGCGCGTTTTTGGTGAAAATCTGTGCCGCATCACAATTGAGTTCCTGAGCCCTGTATAAGGCATTCTCAAGTCCGCCGGCAACCGAGAAGTGGGCACCGAAAAAGTGGGTCCGGTTCATATCAGGCAACTCCGGTAAATTCTATATTCAGCTTCTGTTGGAGTTTTTCAATCAATCTGAAGGTTTCTTTGAGCATCATCTGGTCGAGGCTGGATAGATTGCCGGGATAAATATAGTTATCCGGGGTTGCTTCTTCGTCAATGACGGCAGTGATCTGCCGGCGGAATCTGAGCCCCATCAAAAAATTATAGGCCTGAACAATATCGGTATACTCCCTGGAGGTCAGGGCATGGCGGGTATATAGACGAAATAAACGGGTAAGGGTATTGGTCTGGGGGATACCGTTCTGAAGGGCATATATCCGTGAAAAATCAACAATGGGCAACATGGAAAGCTTAATATCCAGAGCGTCCTTGTACTCTCCTTTGGTTTCCACCATGAATTTTCCGAAAAGCCCCAGCGGCGGTTTAAAATAGATGGCGTTTTCCGTCATGTTCCGCAGAAATCCAGACCAGCCGCCGATGGCGGCTAATAGGAATGATTTGAGTTCTTCTGCCAGGGAAATCTGCCCCCAGGTGGGTCGGAAATCAAAGAATATGCTGGAATGAAGAAGGTCTTCAGGGGATGCGGCCCGGATCCAGCGTTTGAAATAGGATTTCCACACGCCCAGGGGCTGGCACCAATCAGGATTCTGAGCCATGTTGTTTCCGTCACAAAAGCGATAACCGGCGCGGTCGAGCATAGAGCAGATGCGTTTAGAAAGGGTATCAAAAAAGGCCTTTGCCGCTTTGGCCTCGCCTTCATCTTCCATATCCTCGAATACAATGGCGTTATCCTGGTCCGATATCAGGGTTTGCTCCCCGCGTCCTTCAGAGCCCATGGTCAGAAAGACGAATCTGCACGGAGGCGGTCCGGACCGTTCCAGTGCAAATGTGATGACCCTGTCTATGATTGCATCTGAAAATGTGGTGATCAAGCGGGTGATATAATCGGCATTTGCACCGTTTCCAATGGGATCTAAGAGCATTTGTTCAAGCCGGGCGTGGATGTTATCCAGATCTTTCATCCCCTTTGCGGCGCGCACGGATTTAATCAGCAGAAAGGTGGATCTGCTCTGGGCATCAATCAGATCTTTTTCACTGATGATACCCGAGATATCTCCTGCGTTGCCGGTGACTGCAAGATGGCGTTTGTCTTTGCTAACCATGGTCAGAAAGGCTTCAAACACCTGGGCATCGGAAGAAATGGTAATGAGGGGGGCGGAAAAGATATCCGATACCGGTGTGGACAAGGGCAGGTTTTTTGCCACAACCCGGCTGCGCAGGTCCGAATCCGACACGATGCCTTTAATTTGTTTTGATTTGGATTTAACCAAAATAGCATTGGCCTTTTGCCGGGTCATCTTCCGGGCGGCCTCGCGGATGGTGGCGTCTTCGGCACAGGTGGCAATATTGGCCCTGAAAATAGCAGAGACAGGCTGGTTAAAAAAGGGCAGGTTGAGGGATCTGTCAAGTTTCCTGCGGGCAAGAACATCGGCAAATGTTTTGTCCTTCATGGCTCTGCCCAGCCGCAGGGCAAAATAATCAAAAAAGTCAGGGTTGCACCGGCAAAGATCAGTAAACAGATCCTTGTCCAGTACCAGGCAACGGCATTCCTCCAAAGCCACCAGGGTATGGATGGCCATGTGATCGTTAAATAGTACTGACAAGCCGCCGAAAATATCGTTGGTGGATAAGGTTCCGCTCAAAAGGGTTGCGGTCCCACGGGTAAACCTGTAGGACAGCCGGCCCCAGACGATAATATAAATTTGGGTCACCCGGCTGATTTCCTGGGTGTATATGACATGTCCTTTGGCAATGGTGATGAATGCCAGGTTGTCCACCAGCCGGCGTTCTTCATCCGACGTGAGTGCGGCAAAGGGAAGACCTGGGTTGCGGGGGATTTCAGGATGCACTGGCGGTCCTTTTGTCACCGGAAGGTGCCAGGCGCCGGACATCTAATTCTGGAAATTTTATGCGATCCAGCCCAAAGAGCCGTGCAATCAAAAATCCGGGAAATACCATTGTGCGGGTGTTAAAATACCGCGCTTCCTTGTTGTACCGTTTCCCCATGATAAATACCGCGGTTTCAAGTTCATAAGATCTTTTTTTAAAGGCGGCGGTCCCTTGATTTGACGGCGAATCTTTATTCTCTTCACCTGTGCCCATCTGGTCTGCCGCCAGGGCAATGGACTGATTCACCTGGATCTGGGCCAACTCAAAATCGTTGACCAGATTCGGCTCAAGCGGTTCTTTTGAGGTCTCTATGGCGTCCAATATGCGTTTAATTTTCCCTGTTGCCTCATTGAGACGGGTCATGGTGTCCAATGGAAGTGCGTCCATCTGAGCCCCAGGCAAATCCTCAATGAGGCCCAATTGCTCACGGCATTGGGTAACAAGCTGATTTTTTGCCGTGTAAATCCGGTTTTGCGATCGCAGCAGGCTGCTGTAACCGCCGAAAATAACGCTGAAAATGACAATGCCGAAAACCAGAGAACAGATACCTGCAAACGTGACCCAGGGGCTTTTCATGGATGATTCCTCCTGAATTTATTACAATGCGTGTTATTCACCTCTATCATTGACCCGGTATGGGATCAATAGCCGGTCAGTATTTTAATCTTGCATAGTAGGTTTTCTTTGAAGCCCTCAGGGCATCTTTAAGCGTCAGTATCCCGTTGCTGTTGAGTATGGGTAGAAGTTTCAGGAAAATTTCAGCCGTGGTGATAGCGTCACCCAAGGCCGTGTGGCGTCCAAGGATATTGACCCCGAGCCTGCGGGCAATGTTTTCCAGGTCATGCTGCTGGTGAACCGGGTGAAGTACGGCTGAGAGCAACAGGGTGTCCAGGGCGGGGTTGTCAAACCGGATACCGGTGAGGGGTTCTTTGACTTTGATCATTTTCATATCAAAGGCCAGGTTATGGCCTAAAAGAACCGTATTTGAGGCAAAGGTCTTAAAGGCCGGCAGCACCGCCTTGATAGTGGGCTTTTCCCTGACCATCTCATAGCTGATGCCGTGGATCTTATAGGCGGCGATGGGAATGTCCCGTTCCGGATTGATCAGTTCTTCAAAGGAATCCTGGTAGGCAATCCGTTGATTGACAATCCGAACGGCGCCGATGGAGATGATTTCATCTGTTTCCGTATTTAATCCCGTTGTCTCCGTATCAAACACGGTATAGGTCAGTTTTTTTAAAGGGGTGTCCAGAACATTCTCAACAGAGTCCGTGACGTTGAACAGGTTAAAGTCATAGTATTCGGGTCTGGAATTGGAAATAACCGGTGCACCGGACTTTCTGGCAGATCCGGACGGTTTTCCGGCAAGGAAGGTAAGACCGATCCCTGTACACTTTTCTTTGTCACGGGTGAGGGGCGTAAGGCGGGCGTTGTTGAACTTTAATATGTAACCGAGACTGGGAAGTCCGTTCAACCGCTCTTTTATCATGGCCTCTATCAATGACATGGTGCAAAAAGTGCCGTCCCAGGAGATGTGGAACCCGATCTGTTTTTCATTGTCGGATACACTTAGATCAAATTCTTGCATCCGGGTCCCGGATGCCAAAGTTTTAAACACAGATAAAAATACCTGGGTGATGGAATAGGTGTCGGCCAGAATCCGCAAGCGGTTGGGCGGGCGAAAGATATTTACCCTGACATCCAGTTGAAAGGCGGCTTTTTTTTGAATCATGGGCAAGAACGTGTCCAAAGGAAGCGTGGTCAGGGGAAGACTTGAAAAGGTTATGTTTTTGATGACTTGCGCCATTTGGTCAAATGAGGCCACCATCACCTCTGGTGAAATGGGCTCAGGGGCATGGATAAGCTGCCTGAACGCTTTCAAACTATTGTCAACGGTCTGGTATTTTTCAATGCGTTCCGACACATCCTTTAAAGCCAGGATGAATCCGGTCATCCGGCGCTCATTGTCCAGAACCGGAATGGCTTCGGCACTGATGAGCCGACCTGCGGCAATGGGGGTGATAAAAAATGAACCGATTGAGGTGTCTGGGGTGTTCATCTGTTCGATGATTTCATCCATGGCATGGGTAATCAATGCCTTGTCCACCAGGTGAAAGACGGACCGTCCAAGTCCCAGAAAAAACTCTGAAGACCCTGAGGCGGGTTCCGGGGTAAAAAGGCTTTTGGCCAGAGAGTTAAACAGGATAATCCGTCCGTTTTTATTACAGACCACGATACCCTGGGGCAATTCTCCCATGATCGCAGCCAGAAGGTTTCTTTCCTTTTCTGTTTCTTTTCTGGCCGTCAGGATCTGCTGGGTGATGGTTTTGTTGAGGTTTTCAAACATGTCGGCAAAATCATTGATGACTCTGGCCATTTCACGGATATCCCGGCTGCCGCGGACGCGGATACGGTGGGAAGGATTAGAGTCGTAAATCATGCCGGCTTCAGCGGCCATGCGTTTGAGGGGAAGGATGTAGCGATTGTAGGTAATGTCAAAGACCACCCACAGGGAGCCTAGGATCAAAAAGGCGAGGCCCAGAAGGGTGTATAGATTTTCCTGAAAGATCTGATACAGCACACGGCTTTGACCTGCGCCAAGATTCCGCCATATCAAAAACACCAAAAATCCAGTGAAGATGAGAATTCCGGTCAGACTCAGGCCTACAAATTTCCAGAATCGGTTGGTTTGGGTCATGTAAAGGCACAAAAGAAGAATTCCGGGCACAGGCCCGGAATTCTTCTTCTCTCATAAGGTTATGTCAAGTGATTGCTTTATCCCCACCATCCCCAGCCAAAAGAGGCCACGAAAAGGACGCAGAATATAAGGGTTGCAATAAGATATTTATCTTCAAGTGCCATAATATCATCTCCTTAATTGTTAACAGGACCGGTTAATCGGCTTCCTTGGTAACATCCATGGTTTCCGTATCCGCACGGCGGATCTGTTCTTCGGAGGTGGTGGACATCTCCGCTTTAAAGCACAGCGCCCACATCATCACGATGCCTAGGATCCACCAGATAATCTGCCATGACCAGATGGCCGGAAAACCGCAGAATGAAATGGCAGAGTTGCCGATAAGAACGCCAGGTCCTAGTGCCAGCAGGTACCACAGCGGAACGATGATCTTCATCCGTGCGCGCCATCTTTTACCGTTTTCGCTGGGACCGTCTACGGAATCCAGCCATTCACGGACCTCTTTCTGGCGGGCCTGGGTTTCTTCACTGTCCTTCATACCAAGACCGCGGCAGAGATATGCTACGGCAAGGCCGGTGAAAATACCCCATCCTGCCGTATGGATGGACAGGGGATACTTCCAGATGTAATAGGTAACAAAGCAGGCAGCAATGGCGGCCAGAAGACCTAACACAACGCCGACGCTCGGATACCTGAATCCCCAGTGAACCCCAAGCAGGCACAGGTACATAATGGTACCGAAAGCCGTGGCAAAACCGCCGATCATAACGATGGCGTCAGATGAGGTGAGAGACACCACAACCGCGGCTACCGCCAGGATGGTGGCAAAGATCCGGTTGGTCCAGATCTGTTCGGAGTGGGAACCGCCCTGTTTTCTGACATACCGCCACCAGACGTCCCTCTGGATGATGGTACCGCCGGTACCAATATAAGGTGCCGCCGTGGAGTGGATGGCTGCAATGGCGCCTAAGAATACCAGACCCAGGACCGGACCCGGGAGGAATTTGGTCATCAGCATGGGAACCACATCGCCGTCAACCTTGGGTGCCAGTTCTCCGGCCATCATCAAAATTCTTGCACCAATGCCCTGGAAGGCGGTGAAAAAGAAAAGGGCCAGACCGACAATAAAGGTGGACATGAACACCTGCTGCCAGGCCAGGGGCTTGGGAGAGGCGATACCGAAGTTCCACAGGGTAAAGGCCGGTGAGGACTGGATACCCATGAGGGCAAACATGTAGGTCAGGATCATGACCGCTGTCCAGCCGCCCGTACCCAGACCAAAGTGGATCAGTCCCGGTACCTGCATGTATTTGTCTTCAAGGCCGTTCATTGAGGCAACAAAACCGGACCAGCCGCCGAACAGCGGCGAGGTAATCGTGAAGAAGCCTAAGAGGATAATACCGCCCACCAGCAGACAGAACTGGAGAACGCCGACCCAGGTACTGGCCTTAAGACCGCCGGTGACAACGTAGAACCAGACGATGAAGGCCATGAAAATGAGGCCTGCTGTCTGGGGAACCCCTGCTACCCAGTAGAACAGCTTGGCTGCTGCGATGAGCTGAAGGCCCGAGTAGAAGATGGAGTAGAGGAAAGCCGCGATGACTGTCAGCCACCGGACCGCCTCATTGTTGTAGTAGTAGGCAAACATATCGCCGGGGGTAATAAACCCGTAGCGTTTGCCAAGGAGCCAGTTTCGTTTTGCAAAAAAGGCGCCGGTGATGGGAATGGTTAATACGTAAAAAGAGGCATAGGCGTATACCAGCCCTGCCTTCCAGATCAAGCCGGGATGCCCGATAAAGGTCCAGCCGGAAAAGGATGCGGCGGTTGCCGCCATCAAGAACGCAATAAAAGGAATGGAGCGACCGGCAATGGCGTAGCCGGAAGCTTTCTTCTCAGTAAAAAAGCCCCTCAGGCCCCACCAAAAGCAGTAAATAATGTATAATCCTAAAAGGATATATACCCACATTTTTGGATCCATACTATGTTTCCTCCTGTTTCACCTTTTAATTGGGTTGATCGGATTTACAGTTTGATTATCGAGCGGATAATCAGGACATATGTAACCACCCCCTTTCCTTATGGTTTACGCTTATGAACCGCTTACGCTTTTTTTCCATACCCGATCTTGCCTAACGAATCTTCGATTTCATCCAGGATGGTATAGTCGTCAATGGTTGCAGGTACCTTATATTCCTTTTTATCTGCAATGGACCGCATGGTCCCTCTCAATATCTTGCCTGATCTGGTCTTTGGCAGCCGTTTGACCACTGTGGCGGTTTTAAATGCTGCCACAGGCCCTATTTTTTCACGGACCAGCTGCACCACTTCCTTGACCACTTCATCTTCATCTCTGTCCACACCGGCGTTCAAGACCACCATCCCCAAGGGCACCTGCCCTTTGAGCTGGTCCTCAACACCCATGACTGCGCATTCGGCCACATCCGGGTGTCCTGCAATGGCTTCTTCCATGGCGCCGGTGGACAACCTGTGGCCGGCCACGTTTATAATGTCATCGGTTCTGGCCATGACGAAGATATATCCGTCTTCATCTATGTAACCGGCATCTGAGGTTTCATAGTAGCCGGGGAATTCGGAAAGATAGGCATCCTTGTACCGGGCATCGTTCTGCCAGAGCGTGGGCAGGGTGCCCGGAGGCAGCGGCAGCTTGGCCACAATGGCACCGATGTCACCCGGTGCCACAGGGTGTCCGGCACTGTCCAGGACATCCATCTTCCATCCGGGAGCGGCTTTGGTGGGAGACCCCGGTTTGACCGGGAACTGCTCAATACCGACACAATTGGCAGCGATTGCCCATCCGGTCTCCGTCTGCCACCAATGGTCGATCACCGGTACCTTAAGGCTGTTTTCCGCCCATGCCAGGGTATCGGGATCTGTCCGTTCGCCTGCCAGGAAAAGATAGTTAAAATCAGAAAGATCAAAATCCCGCATCATCTGGGCTGACGGGTCTTCGCGCTTGATCGCCCGGAAAGCTGTGGGCGCCGTAAACAGGGTCTTGACCTTGTGCTCGGATATGATCCGCCAGAATACCGACGCGTCCGGCGTACCCACCGGCTTGCCTTCGAAGACAATGGTGGTACAGCCTTTGAGCAGCGGACCGTAAACAATATACGAATGGCCCACGACCCAGCCGATATCCGAGGCCGCCCAATAGACATCCCCCTGGTCCACACCGTAAATGGCGCTCATGGTCCACTTCAGCGCCACCAGGTGGCCGCCGTTGTCCCGGACAACCCCCTTGGGCTGTCCGGTGGTGCCGGAGGTGTACAGGATATAGAGGGGATCGGTGGCTGCCACAGGCACACAGTCGTGTGGCGTTGCTTGAGCCATGACCTCCATCCAGTCAAAATCCCTGCCTTCTTGCATTGTCGCTTTTGCCTGAGGACGCTGGAAGATGATGCAGGCGTCCGGTTTGGAGTCGGAGAGGTTGATAGCCTCATCCAGAAGGGGTTTGTACTCAATCACCCGGGTCACTTCGATACCGCAGGAGGCGGATACGATCACCTTTGGTTTGGCATCGTTGATGCGAGTGGCCAGTTCGTTGGCTGCGAATCCGCCAAATACCACGGAATGAACCGCACCGAGTCTTGCACAGGCCAGCATGGCAAAGACAGCCTCAGGGATCATGGGCATGTAGATAATGACCCGGTCTCCCTTGGTTACGCCTCTGGCAGCCAGGGCCCCGGCAAACAAGGAGACCTGTTCTTTGAGTTCGTTATAGGTGAATTTCTTTATGGTGTCGGTGACCGGGCTGTCATAGATGATGGCAGTCTGGTCACCGCGTCCTTCTTCTACGTGGAGGTCCACCGCATTGTAGCAGGTGTTGGTCTGGCCTCCGGTGAACCACCGGTAAAACGGTTTGTTGGAATCATCCAATACCTTGTCCCACTTCTTGTACCAGAAACAGTCTTCAGCTATAGGTCCCCAGAATCCGTCAGGATCATTGATAGATTTCTCATAGGCTTCGGCATACGAATTGGACATGAATCTCCTCCTAACGCAACACGTTAAATATTAGTAGTCGGTCCAAACCTATTTCTGGACCATATTTCTGATTTCTTCCACCACTTCCGGGTTGGCCAGGGTCATGACGTTGCCCACGTCACCATGGTTGGAGATGGCACCGAGAACACGTCGCATGATCTTGCCCGAACGGGTCTTGGGCATATCAGGTACAAGCCAGACCTTTCTGGGTTTGGCAATCTTGCCGATCTGTTCGCAGACAATATCGGAAATCTTCTGGGCCAGGGCTTCGGAAGGTTCGATACCTGTTTTCAGCGCGATATAAAGATCGGGTTCTTTGCCTTTAACTTCGTGTGCCACCGGTACGACAGCGGCTTCTGCCACTTCATCGGCCACCAGGGCGGCGGATTCAATCTCTTTGGTGCCCAGACGGTGTCCGGAAACGTTGATGACGTCGTCAATTCTGCCCAGGATCCTGAAATACCCGTCGTCAGCCATCATGGCAGCGTCACCGGCAAGGTAGGGCCAGTCTCTCCAGTCCTTGCTTTCCGGATTTTTGCAAATGGGGGCAAAATAGGTGTCCACGAAGCGTTGGCGGTCTCCCCAGACGGTCTGGAACTGACCGGGCCAGGGATTCCGGATGCAGATATTGCCTGCGATACCGGTTTCTGTGATTTCATTGTTTTCGTCATCCAGGATAAAGGGATGAATTCCGGGAACACCGGGACCTGCACTGCCGGGTTTCATGGGTTTGATGCCAGGGACGGTGGAGCAGAGAAAGCCGCCGGTCTCCGTCTGCCACCAGGTATCCACGATAATTGCTTCACCCTTGCCCACGGCGGATTCATACCATTTCCATACTTCCGGCTCGATGGGTTCGCCTACGGTGGTCATATGTTTGAAATGATAATTATACTTGGCAGGTTCTTCGGGTCCCAGTTTCCTTAAGGCACGGATGGCGGTGGGGGCGGTGTGGAATATGTTGACGTCCAGGTCCTGGGCAATCCGCCATGAACGGCCGGCATCAGGATAGGTGGGAACCCCTTCGTAGATAACGGTTGATGCGCCCAGGGCCAGGGGGCCGTAAACGATAAACGAATGACCGGTGATCCAGCCGATATCGGCCATACACCAGTAAACATCTTCGGGATGAATGTCCTGGATGTACTTTGACATGGCGGTAACATAGGAAAGATACCCGCCGGTGCCGTGCTGGCAGCCTTTGGGTTTGCCGGTGGTACCACTGGTGTACATAAGAAATAACGGCTCTTCGGAAAGCATCTGCTCGGGTTCGATACGTTTGCCGTAGTGGCTTTTCAAGGCTTCATTAACAAAAACATCCCTGCCGTCAACCATCGGGGTGTCTGAAGAATACTTGCCCGGGTAACGCTGCCATACCAGCACCGTGTCTACCACCTGGCCCTGTTCCGCCGAAAGTTTCACGGCGTCATCGGCATTTTTCTTGTGGTTGAGCAGATTACCCGCACGATAATACGCGTCCATGGTGATCAGTACCCTTGAATTGGAATCAACGATACGGTCGGCGCAGGCAGATGCGGAGAACCCGCCGAAGACGACGGAATGAATAACGCCGAGACGGGCGCAGGCCAGCATGGTTATGGGAAGTTCTGCGGACATGGGCATATGGATGGTGACCCTGTCGCCGCGTTTGAGTTTGGCATCATTTTTCAGCAGGGAGGCAAATTCGTTTACCCGAACGTAAAGTTCCTGGTAGGTGATATGGTCCACCCGTTCCTCTTCGAGTTCAGGAACAAAGTGGATGGCGGTTTTGTTTTTGTTGTCTTTGAGATGGCGGTCAATGCAATTGTATGATGCGTTTATTTTTCCGCCCTTAAACCACTTGTAGCAGGGGGCGTCAGACGTATCCAGGATTTCGTCCCAGTACTTGTACCAGGTAAGCAGCTCAGCATATTCAGTAAAATAATCAGGGAAGTTGTCCAGGCTGAACCGGTCAAAAATGTCAGGATCTGTCAGGTTGGCCTGGCCGACAAACTTTGAGGAAGGAAAATAGTAATCCTCTTCTTTCCAGTGGACTGCGATTTGGGCTTCCGTAGTTTCGACAACTTCTTTGTTACTCATCTGTCATCTCCTTTGGTTGGGTTAATGATCTGAATATATGGATGATCTTAAAAAGAATGCTGAGTCTGCACCACCTCCTCATGGAAACTAAAAGACAAATAGAGTTGCTTTGTTTCTGTAACGTGTAAGGCTTTTGCTTTTTATATGTTTAAGGCCGTTTAGGGTTCAGGCCTTTAATCTTAATGCACATGCAGACAGGCGCTGAGGTCAGGATGAGAGAGCGAATCGCAGTCATAAGCTGAATCCGATTTATAGCTTAGTCATACAATTATTAAGATTGGAATATGAAGTCAACAAAAAAGTTCAGAATTTTCATAAATTCCTTGTAATCCAAGAGTGGCAATTCTCTGGGGTTTTAAGCGGCTGCTTACGGAAAGCTTTACAACTGATGAGGATTCGTCCATGGAATTGAATCTTAACTTTGTTTGAGCAAAATAAACAACCGGCCGACTGGCGCAAAACAGGAGAAAATACCCGGGGAATGTATCACGAAAAAATCAGGAAATATTAAAAAAAATAATCAAGGCTTTTTGTTGGAAAAAGTTTCAAACCGTGGGGAATATGCATTTTTTTATACAAAGTTTTGGTTGCCATAAAAAGCGCTTCTCAGGTATATTCCAGACATAAAAACAAACCCATGTCCAAGGAGACTTCAATGAAAACCCCCGCTTTAAAAAATCCGATTGATAATTACTGGCAGCTCAAACTCGAAGCCCTGAAGGAAAACCTTGAGAACAATAACTTTGAGGTTCATATTGCTCAGACGGCCGAAGCAGCCAAGGATATGGCCCTCACTGAAATCATTCCTCCATTGAACGCAAAAAGCGTATCCTGGGGCGGCTCCATGTCATTTGTGGGCACCGGCCTTTTTCACGCCCTGAAAGATAATCCGGATCTTGAGGTGCTCAACACCTTTGACAAGAGTCTTCCGGTGGAAGAAATGCTGGATCTGAGGCGCAGATCTTTAATGGTGGACCTGTTTATCACCGGTACCAACGCTGTGACCGAAGCCGGACACCTGGTCAACCTGGATATGATCGGCAACCGTGTGGCAGCCATCATGTGGGGACCTAAAAATGTCCTTTTAATCATCGGCAGAAACAAGATTTGCGGCGACCTGGAAGATGCCATGTTCCGGATTAAAAATTATGCGGCTCCGGTAAACACGATGAATCTGGACAAAAAAACACCCTGCCGGAAAACAGGTATCTGCCACGACTGCTCAAGTCCCGACAGAATCTGTAACTACTGGACGATCACGGAAAAATGTTTTTCCAAGGGCCGGATCAAAATCATTCTTGTGAATGAAGACCTTGGGTTTTAAGACAATTCAAGATTTCAATATCTGATCTGAAAATCCACGAGGTCAGACTGATACGGAATTGGCCGGGAGTCCACCTTATCCACCCTGGACAGGGGGGCTCCCGTTTCGCACCAGGCAAGCATCCGTGTCAGTTGGTCTGCTGATCCCTGGAAAACCGCCTGTACCGTTCCATCCGCCATGTTTTTAACATAGCCGCAGATGTCACGTGATATGGCGGCATTCCGGGTTTCTGCCCTGAAAAACACCCCCTGAACCCTGCCGGTGATGGTTACTTCAATTGCACTGATGTCCGTCATCGTCTTTTTTCCTCCTTTCGTGGTCCCTGTCATAAGATCGGCCAGAAGGATTTAGGCTGGCCTTGGATACAACGCCTGTTCCGAACTTTTGCAGGACCGCATCCATGGCGTGATCCACCTGCCGCCACTTTCTTTCGGCAGTTTCATCCGGATCAGGCAGCAACGACAGTTGAACCGGCGCGTCGGCATCACGGAAGTCAGATACCCCAACCCCCAGCAACCGTATTTTTTTCTTTAGTACCACCTTATCAAAAAGTGCTGACGCCTCATCGTAGATCGCGTTGGACGAACTGATCCAGTTGCCCAGTTTCCTCCCCCGTGTAATCTGTGTAAAATCATTAAACTTCACCTTGATGGATACGTGACGGCATATCCATTGCCGCCGCCGCAAATCCCTTCCCACCTGCTGGGCATGATCTAAAAGGATCTTTCTGGCAAGGGTGGCGTCAACGATGTCTTGGGGCAGGGTGGATTCACTGGAGATGGATTTTCTGACATGACCGGTTTCCACAGAGGTTTCGTCAATTCCGTTTGCCAGTTGAATCAGCCTGTGACCCATGCTGCCGAATTTTCGGGTCAGCAGTGCCGCATCAAGCCGTTTTAAATCCCCAAGGGTGCTCACCTGTAATGTCGCCATAAGTTCCATGGCCTTTTTACCCACACCCGGTACTTTTTTGATGGAAAGCCGGTGGATAAATTCGTGCATCTGGTCCCTGCGGATCACTGTCAGGCCGTCAGGCTTGTTCATATCTGACGCCACTTTGGCAAGAAATTTCAAAGGAGCGATACCGATGGAGCAGGTCAGAGTTAACTCCTTGTAAATAGTTTCCTTTATACGCCGGGCAATATCGGCAGGAGATCCGAAAAGGGTTTCACACCCCCTTATATCCACGTAGGCTTCATCAATGGACACCGGCTCAACCAAGGGGGAAAACCGTCGTAGAATTTCCATGATCTGTTTTGAATCCCTGGCGTATTTATGGCGACTGCCGGGCAGAATAATGAGATTCGGACACTTTTGCCTGGCCTGGTACACGGGCATGGCCGAGTGAATGCCGAATTGTCTTGCCTCGTAACTGGCCGTAGAGACAACGCTTCGTTTGGAATGGCCGGATATCACAAGGGGCATGCCTTTTAAACCGGGATTGTCCCGTTGCTCCACAGCCGCAAAAAAGGCGTCCATATCCACGTGCAGGATCATGGAATCATCTTTTTTTAAGGTCCTGCTTCTGCATTTCTAGAACATATTTATGAAGAAGCTCATAATCTTCCACACGACAGTTTTCGAAGAGACAATGGCAGATGCCCTTGTCCGTTACGCGAATTACCTTGGCAACCGCCTTAAAAACGGTATTGCCCTTATAATTAGGCATTTTAAGATTAAGCTGTACCGTGTCAGTTTCATTGGTTTTAAATCCCTCATTGGTAAATGCGATCCCCCCCGCTGAGAGGTCTATGACACGAACGGGCTTGCCTTTAAAGACCATCGGCAGGCGTTTTCCCGGTGGGAAAACATACCGGAATGCCTCCCGTTTATCATCAAATTCCACCAGCGTATCAACTGCCGGCGGTTTCTTTTTTTTCCAGAACAAATTCGACCCTCCTGTTTTTGGCACGATTCTCAGGGGTGGTGTTGGGAACCAGGGGCATGATATCCCCGTATCCGGTTGCTGTCAGCCGCTCAGGGTCAACCCCCCTGGATATCAGGTGTTTTAATACGGTGGTGGCGCGGATGGCGGACAATTCCCAGTTGGAGGGGAACTGCCTGGAGGATATCGGAACGTTGTCCGTATGTCCCTTGATATTGATGTCGTATTCATCATATTCTTGAAAAAGGTCAACCATCCGGTCTATTTCAAGGGTTGCAGAAGGAAACAAGGTGGCGGACCCCGAACTGAAAAGCGCCTCTCCGGAAATGGTGATAATCAATTTGCCGTTGTGGGCGTCCAGGGAAAGCTGTTCCGTTCTGGCAGCGTTTTTCACCATTTTTTCCATGGATCTGTAAAGGGCGGTGTCACGGGTTCTAAGCCCTGTGATGTCATCAATGCGGATCTGCTTGTCAAATCCGTCCGGTTGCCCCAGAAATTTCATCATTCCCTTTATCTCAGGTTTTTCCTTGACCACCTCATTGAGGTTGGCCATGGTTTTTCTAAGGCCCTCTTTCTCAAAGGAGGCCAGTGAGTAAAGCAGGACGAAAAAGACCATCAGCAGGGTCATCAAATCTGCATAGGTCACAAGCCAGGTGGCTTCGTCATCGTAGGTGATATAGCTGTTGGTATATCCCGTGTCTTTCATGAGGCGGCCTTTACATCCATCTGCTCAAAGGGTTTGCGTTTCCTGGATGAAATGAAACTGGACAGTTTCTCGTAGATGATGATGGGGTTGTTGTTGTTGATGATGGAAATCGCCCCTTCCCGCATAATTTCAAGATTGATAATCTCAATCACGGTTCTGGACCGCAGTTTTCCGGCAACGGGCAGAAAAAAAAGCGTGGAGAGAAAAGATCCGTAGAAGGTAGTTAAAAGCGCCGTAGCCATGGCAGGTCCGATGTTGGAGGGATCCTGCAGGTGGGAGAGCATCTGAACCAGCCCGATAAGGGTACCGAGCATACCGAAGGCCGGAGCGTAAATCCCCATCTTGCGAAAGACATCCTGAACGATGAAATGACGCATCTGAAGGGATTGAATTTCCGTGGTCAACGCAGCCCGGATAACCTCTTCGGATGATCCGTCTGCCAGAAGCCCGCATGCTTTTTTAAGAAAAGAAGAGCGGGTTTTCACCTTGGCAAGCTGCATCAGTCCCTGGCGCCGGCTGATGCGGCTGAGTTTTATCATGGTCGCCACAGCTTCGTTGGGATCTTCTTTGTCCTTTGAAAAAACAAAATATGCCGCCTTGAAAGCGGCAAAGACATCCTGGAACTGGAATGTGATAAGGGTGGTGGCAATGGTGCCGCCGAATACGATCATCAGTCCGGGTATGTTGATGAAATTATAGGAATCCCCGCCCATGAATATGGCGGATATAATCAACGAGAGGCCTGAAATGATGCCAAAAAAAGAAGCTAGGTCCATAATGTCTCACTTTGCGTTTGATATCAGGTGTGCAGGCAGTGCCTGCCACAGTCACCAATGCTATTATATTCCACGGTAGGGGTCAAGCGTCTATGGGGCTCTTTATAAGGGTTTACGCTATCTTCAGGTCTAATCGTCGTATAACTCTCTGATGGCGCGGATAACATCTTGAATTTCAAAAAAGGCCGCCACAACCTCCGGGTCAAAATGACGGCCGGAATCGGACCGGATACATTGGAACACTTTTTTTTCGGGCCACGGGGATTTGTATGAACGCCTGGAACTTAAGGCATCATAAACATCTGCCAGGGCGGTAATACGTGCAGCCAGGGGGATTTGCTTGCCTTTCAACGGTGTTCCGGTCCACGCCAGGTCGTTATCCGTGCGCCCGCCATTTTTAAAAAGGAGGTCAATGTGGGGAATCCTTCCCGGATATCCCGTGCCGTCCCAGCGTTCGTGGTGATAAAGACTGATATCCCGGCTCATGCGGTCAAGTTCTGACGTGGGATTGGTAAAAAGGGCCGCGCCGTGAATGGGGTGACGTTGCATCACGGCATACTCTTCGTCGGTGAGTTT
>MDTD01140686.1_pt1 | contig 28384 bp, 30 predicted proteins | sample 811221 | NCBI WGS metagenome assembly MDTD01 (sample SAMN05326646, study PRJNA326480) | marine metagenome | isolation source: seawater | place: Pacific Ocean: South West | collected 2011 | reverse complement strand
TTCAGATTCAAAAAAAATAACAAGACTTGGATTCCAAATTCTTAAAAATCTTTTTATTAAAAAATCAATATCGATTGGTGTATGAATAAGAGTAATTCTTAAATTTTCTGATTTAATTACCTGAAATGCAGAAATAGTTGATGTAGAAAATAATATATTTATGTCAGGATTTTTTTTAAGTATTTCTCTCACAATTATTAATGCAGTTTTTGCTTCACCAATACTTACTGCGTTGATCCAGATTAGCTTTCTAGTTATTCTGATAGTTTTATATAAAACAAATTTGTCTCGCAAACTTTGAAGGTTTTCTTTAGATACAAAAAACCTAATTAAAAAGAATAAAAAAATAAAAAATGAAAGAAAATTTGAAAAAATCTTATATAAAAAAATATACATTTATTTTACTAAATTATCGGAAAGATCTGAAATTCTTTGAATTTCTTTTTCAAGATTTAAAATATTTTTTTTATCTGTTTCCTTTTTATTATAAAAAAATGGTTCTCCCCATACTGCAACGAATTTATTAAATGGGGTTACAAACAAAAATTTATCCCAAGTATTCAATCTAAAGTTAAATTTTGCAGAGTAACTGAGAGGCAATATTGGTATATGGTTTTTTTTTAACAAATTCAACAATCCTGGCTTTACCTTCTCTTTCGGTCCTTTGGGTCCGTCAGGTGTAATGCCAATTATATTATTATTTTTTATTTCATTTAATATTTCTTTCACAGATGAAAGAGTATTCTTTCTTGATGACCCAGAAATTGTAGAAATTCCAAAATAAGAAACAGCATGAGAAATTATTCTTCCATCAGGATGAGATGAAATAAGCATTTTAAATTTTTTTTCTTGATCCTCCCAGCAAAATGGCGCCATGAGAATTCTGTTATGCCAGAAACATACAAGAAAACATTTCTTTTTAGAAATTAACTCTTTTATGGTTTGATTATTCTTTATGTACCATATTGAACTATGATAACAAAATTTTAGATAAATCGAAATTAACCATCCTAGAATGTATTGAAATCCTTTTTTTTTAATTATTTTTTTTATCATAATTTTTTTTTTTAAACTGAAGTTGATATAGATTTTTATAGATTGAAGAATTTTTTAATAAGAATCTGTGAGTACCGATATTTTCGACCTTACCATTATTTAATAATATTATATTATCAGCGTCAATTATGGTTGATAATCTATGCGCTATGATAAGAGAAGTTCTATTTTTCATTAGTGATTTAAGTGAATTATGAATTTTCATTTCTGATTTTGAGTCTAGAGCAGATGTAGCCTCATCTAAAAGTAAAAATGGTGAATTTTTTAAAAATGCTCTTGCAATCGCAATTCTTTGCTTTTGTCCCCCAGATAGTTTTGTACCATTTTCTCCAACAATTTCTTTAAATTTTTTTGGAAAATGATCTATAAATTCCAAACAATTAGCTTTTTTTGCAGCTGATAGTATTTCTGTATCACTATATTTTTTATGACCATAAGCTATATTAAATTTTATAGTTTCATCGAATAAGACTATATCTTGACTTACCAATGAGAAATGCTCTCTTAAGAATTTTAGGCTTAATTGTTTGATATTAATTCCACCCAGTTGAATCTCTCCACTATATGGATCATAGAATCGAGGTAAAAGATTTAACAATGTTGTTTTTCCTGCGCCTGAATATCCGACCAAAGCTATTTTTTGGCCCTTTTTAATTTCAAAATTTAAATTTTTTAATACATGATCTTTTGATTCCGCATATTTAAAATTTACTCTTTTAAATTTTACATCCTGTGATTTATCAACATCAATTTTATAATCTTTAACTTTAAAGCTTTCTCGAATGTTAGGTTTTGTGTCAATTATTTCAAAAACTCTTTCAGCAGAGGCCATTGCCATTTGAAGTGTAGCATTTAAACTTGCCAAAGATTTTACAGGTTGATAAGCCATTATTAATGCAGTCAAAAATGAAAAGAAAGTTCCTGGAGTTGTATTTCCAGATAAGACTTCTTTGCCACCTATAAAAATAATTAAAGCGATTGCTAAACCACCAAGTGTTTCCATAAGAGGCCTAGCAACTGAATTTACTTTTGTAGACTTAAGAGTTAATTTAAAAAGATTATCTATTTCATTATTTATTTTTTTTTGCTCAAAATTTTCTGTATTAAAAGATTTAATGGTTTTAATTCCAGTCATAGATTCAGACAATTTTGATGTAAACGTTCCAAAACCAATTTGAGTAGTTTTTGATATTTTTCTTAGTCTTTTTCCAATTCTAGATATTGGATAAATAGCAAGAGGGAAAATTATAATTGCAAATAATGCCAAAATTGGATCGTGATAAACCATTACGGCGACTAAAAAAATAAAAGTCAAAGAATCTTTCAAAATATTAATAATTACATTATGAACACCTCTAGATAAGTTTCCAACATCTGCAAGAAATCTTGAAATCAAAGTTCCAGAGTTGGTTTCATTGATGTATGCAATGTCACATTTAATTAAAGAGTTAAACATTTCTTCTTGTAATTCTGCAACTAGTCTATAACCGACAAAACTCATAAGCACCGACTGGAAATAAGATGCTACTCCTTTTACCACTGCTATCAAAAGAACTGCACCTGGAATAATTAGCATAAGTTTTTCATTCTTATTAATAAAAATATCATCAAGAACAGGCTGCATCATCCATGCATTTATAGCAGTGGATGCTGATACTAAAATCATACAAAATAAAGCAAGAATTAGTGTTGATAGATGTTTTTTTATGTATCTTTTGAATATTCTCTTTATTAAGACTTTTGTTTTGGTGTCTTGCATTTTTTTAATGGATGTTTCTATGAGATAATCTGTATTGTAATTTCGCCAAAATTGTTTTATTAGACGCTACAATAGACTTTATTTTTAAGTCTGAAGTATTATATTGAAGCAGTTTTCCATTAATTTCATTTATTTTTCCACCGGCTTCCTGAAGAATTAGATCTGCTGCTGCCACATCCCAATCATTTTTTTTTGTAAAACTAATTGCTATATCAATTTCTCCTTTAGCAACTAATGCAATCTTATAGGCTATTGAGCCCATTCTTATAATATTTTTTTCATGAACAATGTTTAATTCTGATAATCTAGCAATTTCTGAATTACTTATGGCATACTTACAGTTTTGAATTTCCTTTTTATTATTTACATTAATTTTTTTTCCATTACAAAATGCTCCTTTATTTTTTTTTGCAAAAAAGAATTCTTGAGTTTCTGGATTAACTATGAATCCGAGAATAGGCTTAGTATTGTTTATTAAGGCTAACGAGATAGTATATTCTGGTTTATGATTAATAAATGATCTCGTCCCATCTATGGGATCTAAGCACCAAAAATATTCATTTTTCAATCTAGAGCCATCATCCTCAGTTTCTTCTGATAACCAACCAAAATTTGGAGTTTTTCTTTTAAAAAAATCTTTTAGATAATTATCGATCTTAACATCAGCTTCTGTAACAGGTTGACCTTTTGTTTTGTATTCAACCTTCATTGTTTTGTTTTTAAATTCGAGTGCAATTTTTGACGCCTCCATAAGAGCATCTTTTGAAATTAATTCAAGATTTTGTTCAGTAATAAAGTCTGTCAATCAAATACCTCCAACCATCATATCTTCAATTAAAAGTGAAGGTGCATTAACTCCATAATTGAACTCTAAATCATTAGCTGGCATAAGAGACTTAAACATTTTCTTTAAATTACTTGCTATTGTAATTTCTGAAACTGGAAAAGCAATTTCTCCATTTTCTATCCAAAATCCAGAAGCTCCTCTACTGTAATCACCATTTGAGTAATTAATTGAACTTCCCATTAACTCCGTGACAAGAAGACCTTTTTTTTGAGATTTTATTATATTTTCTAATTTTTCTGTTCCATTTTCCATAAATAAATTAGTATATGATGGGCTTGGTATGGTTGAAACACCTCTTGAAGCATGACCAGAAAAATTATCTTTTAGTTGCTTGGCTGTTGATAGACAATTAAAAAAGAATTTAAGTTTTCCATCTCTTACTAAATGTTTTTCATTTGATTCGATTCCTTCGCAGTCTGAAATTCTTGATCTTAGTTTGCCTTTTAGCCTTGGGTTATCAATTATATTAATTTGTGAATCAAATAGTTTTTTCTCTATTTTATCTTTTAAAAAACTTGTTCCTCTAATAATTGTTGAGGAGTTACAAGCATTGAAAAGGTTTCCTAATAAACTTGAGGAAACTCTTGAGTCAAAAATTACATTTGCCTTACAAGTTTTAACTTTCTTAGAGTTAAGCTTTTTAACTGCTTTTTTTGATACTTTCTGACCAATTTCTTTAAAATTTCCCAAATCTTTAAAGAAAACTTTGGATTTATAATCATACTCTCTTTCCATTGATCTTGAATTTTCAGCTAGAACAGCCACAATATAATCACTATGAGTTTTTTTGAACTCTTGTGTCAAGCCATTAGAAGCCATGAGTAAAAAATTATTTTTAGTACTCGCTATTTCTGCTCCTTCAGAATTAGTAATACGTTTGTTTTCTAAGGCGCTATCTTCAAGCAACAATACAGAATTTTCTAAATCATCTTGACTAGGAGTAAATGAATCAAATTGATCAAGTTTTTCAAGATCCTCAGAAACTCCATCAAAGATCTGCTTTTCTTTCGCTAATCCACAATATTTATCTTTTGGAACAAATTTAGCCATATCAACAACCTTATCAATTAATAAATCAAGATTTTTTTTATCAAGATTTGTTGATGATATTATAGATTGACGATAATTAATTATTACCCTTATACCAATTTCCTGTAACTCTGATTTTTCTGTTTTTTCCAATTTTCCAAGCCTTGATGATGCACTCACTGTCTCAGATTCAAAATAAACTACATCTGACTCTGTTACTCCCTTTTTTTTTAATTTGAGATTTATATCTTGAAGTAAATTTTTATCCATAAGATATTAATTTATATTTTAATTTGATATAATTTCAACAGAAACAAAACTATTTTATAAATGGCATATTGGGTTGTTGGCGGAACATATAAAAATACAAATTTCAAAGAATTAGAAACTGGTCATAATTTTGAAAGATACGGACCATTTAATTCTTACGAGGAAGCAAAAAAAGAATGGGACCAAAAGTCATGGTCCAATGTCGACAACTGTTTTGTAAGGTACGTAATTATCCCTCAAAAAAAATTCTGAGAAAGTATAATTAAAAAAATTATACCTCCCACAAAAATATTTTGATCAAAAATCTTTTTGAATTCTTTTTCCATCAGTAAGTATAATTGGAAAAAAAATAGTACGAATATAATTATGGAAGAACTTAGAGAAAAGAAAAAGCTAATATTTTGGTAAAAAAATGAAATTGAAAAACAAATAAAGCTAAGAAAATAAATAATACCAATAAAAAAAACTCGGTTTTTCTCAACTAATATCGATAAAGATTTTACGCCTATTTTTTTATCATCTTTAATATCTTGCATTCCATATATTGTGTCATATCCAATAGTAAATAAAACTCCAGCAACATAAAGTATTAAAATTTGAAAATTAAGTTCATTATTCTCCACCAAAAATCCTAGAATTATTCCCCAATTAAAAACAATGCCAAGAAATAGTTGCGGAAAATTTACAATTCTCTTAAAAATCGGATATACGATAACTAATGGCATAATTCCAATAGCAAATAAAATTATTTTTAAGTTAAATTGAATTAAAATAATAAAGCCTAAAATTAATTGAAAAATTATAAAAATAATTGCATCAAAGTTTTTTAATTTGCCAGAAGCCAGAGGACGATTTCTTGTCCTTGAAACCATTGAATCAAACTTTTTATCGAATAGGTCATTAATGCAACAACCTGCTCCTCTCATAATAAATGACCCTATAAAAAAAAGAAAAGAATATTTAATAAAAATATTAATATCTGTAACTTGAAAGGCTACCCCCCATAAACAAGGCCACATCAAAAGAAAAGCTCCTGTTGGGTAGTTATATCTCCCTAAAATTAATAAAAACTTGCATTTTGTAATTAATTTTTTAAACATTTATCGAACAAATTTCTCTAATAAACTCATAATGCCTAGAATTAGATTATATTTAAAAAAAAATATTTCAAAAGACGAAAAAATTGAATTGTCTACTCATGATTTTCATTATTTAAAAAATGTAATGAGAAAAAAAGAAGATGATAAAATACTAATTTTTAACGACAAAGAGGAATGGTTTGCGAAGATTTTATCAGAGAACTATTTACAACCTTTTAAATTTTCTAGAAAAAAAATTCATAAGGAAAACATTTGGATTTATTTTAGTCTAATAAAAAAAAGGAATATCGACTATTTAATTGAAAAAGTTTCTGAAATAGGTGTTGAAAAAATTATTCCCATAGAGACGGATTTTTCCGAAAGAATTTCTATTAAAATTGATAGATTGAAGAAAATAATTATTGAGGCAGTTGAACAAAGTAATTCGCTTATTATTCCAGAACTATGTAATCCAGTAAATCTAAAGAGTACTCTTTCAAACTGGGACAGTGATAGAATCATAATTTTATGTGATGAACAACATAAAATTGATAACAAAATAAAATTCTCAAGAGAAAAAAAGATCGCAATTTTTATTGGTCCAATTGGAGGGTGGTCAGATAAAGAAAGGATTTTATTTGATAGAATAGATCATATTAAATTAAGCCTAGGTGAAAATATTTTAAAAGCAGATACTGCAGCAATTTTGGCCCTCTCAAAAGCAAAGGGGTCATTCTATGACTAATAAATTATCAAAAGACTCTTTGATTTCTTTTTTTAAAAAAGGATGCAAGGAAAAGAAAAATTGGAAAGTTGGAACGGAGCACGAGAAATTTGGTTTTAATAGATCAAATCTTAAACCAATTACTTATGAGGATATTTTAAAAATTTTTAATGGGTTGAGTGAAAAATATTTCTGGAAAAAAAAAATTGAAAATAATTTTCTTGTTGCATTAGAGAAGGATGGATCATCAATAACTTTAGAACCGGGTGGACAGATTGAACTATCAGGTTCACCAAAAGACAGTCTTTTTGAAACATGTAAAGAAGTTAATGAGCATCAAAGAGAGCTTGATGATATCTGTAAAAATTTGCAAATAGATTTCATGGGTATGGGAGTTTTACCTAAATGGAAATTGAAAGATATTCCACTCATGCCTAAAGATAGATACAAAATTATGAAATCCTACATGCCCAAAGTAGGATCTAATGGTATTGATATGATGCAAAGAACAGCCACTATTCAAGCAAACTTTGATTATTCCTCAGAAGAGGATATGATAAAAAAATTTAGGGTTGGGTTATTCTTACAACCTGCAATTATTGGTTTATATGCGAATTCTCCATTTGTTGATGGTAGATTAACAAATTTTTTAAGTTATAGATCTTTTATTTGGACAAAAACCGATAGTGACAGATGCGGTATTCTACCATTTGTTTTTGATGATGGGTTTTCATTTGAAATGTATGTTGATTATCTTTTAAAGGTTCCAATGTATTTTGTTATTAGAGGTGATAAATATTTAAAAATTACAAATTATAATTTTAATGATTTTTTGTTAGGTAAAATTAAGAAGTTTGAAAAAGTGACACCTATTTATTCAGATTGGATAAATCATATTTCAACAGTTTTTCCTGAGGTTAGGTTGAAATCTTACATCGAATTACGAGGAGTAGACGGAGGACCTTGGTCAAGAGTTTGTGCATTACCAGCATTTTGGACAGGAATATTATATGATGAAACAATTCTCAACGAAGTTTGGGAAAAAATTAAAAAATGGAATTATAAAGATGTAAAGAATTTTTATTCAAATGTTAGCAAGCTAGGTTTAAAATCTTTAACCCCAGATGGAAAGCCGATAAATAAATTTCTTTCGGATTTGCTTAAATTGTCTTCGAAAGGTCTTAAGAATAGGAAAATTTTTGTAAATGGAAAGAATGAAAGTGTTTTTCTTGAACCTTTAGAAAGAATACTTGAATCAGGTCTCTCACCAGCGGAAACATGGAAAAATTTATTTCTTAGTGAATGGCATGAGAATATTGATAACATATATAAAGCTAATTATTTTAAAATTTTAAAAAAAAATGAAAAAATATAATTCTTTAAATGACATAAGAAAAAAAATTGATGAAGTTGATATTGAGATTTTAGATCTTATAGGTGAAAGAAAGGATTTAGTCTCGCAAGTTATAAATTTTAAAACTAGAGATCAGATTGTAGATAAAAAAAGAATAGACAAAATAATAAATAGGTTAAAAAAAGAGGCAAAAAAAAAAGATATTCCAAATGAAATTATTGTAGAAATTTGGATGGCTATGATTCAAAGTTTTATAAAATATGAAGAAAAGATTTTTGATAAACTAGAAAAATAAAAAAATTTATTTGGTTCCACCAACTGTTAATTTATTTATTTTTAAACTTGGTTGACCTACACCCACAGGAACTGATTGTCCATCCTTTCCGCATGTCCCAATTCCCTGATCGAGTTCTAGATTATTTCCGACCATACTAACTTCTTTTAATGCCTCAGGACCATTTCCAATTAGGGTTGCTCCTTTCAATGGTTTTCCTATTTTGCCGTCCTTAATTTCGTAAGCCTCTGATGCACTGAAAACAAATTTTCCAGATGTTATGTCAACCTGTCCTCCGCTAAATTGTGACGCATAAACACCTTTTTTAGTTGATTTTATTATTTCTTCATGAGTATATTTTCCATTCAGCATGTAAGTATTTGTCATTCTTGGCATTGGAATATTTGAATAGCTTTGGCGTCTACCATTTCCAGTACTTTCTTCTTTCATTAATCTTGCATTATGTCTATCTTGCATAAATCCCTTAAGAATTCCATTTTCAATGAGGACCGTATTTTGAGATGGTGTACCTTCATCGTCAATTGTTAGTGAACCTCTTTTATCAGGAATGGTTCCATCATCAACAACTGTGACTTGGTCTGAGGCAACTTTTTTACCCACAAGATTATGAAAAGCAGATGTTTTTTTTCGGTTAAAATCTCCTTCAAGTCCGTGTCCAATTGCTTCATGAAGTAGTATTCCTGGCCAACCGGGTCCTAATACAACAGTTTGTTCACCAGCAGGGGTTTCAATGGCCTCAAGTCTAGTCAAGGCTTGTTTAAAAGCATCATCTACAGCCTTTTTCCAAGTTCCAATAGAAAAAAATTTATCATACATATATCTTCCACCAATTCCAAATGAACCACTTTCTGTTTTCCCTTTTTTTTCAACAGATAAATTTATATTCATTCGCACCAAGGGACGTGAATCATGAAAAAATGCCCCATCTTTCTTAGTAACTTCTATGTTCTGAAAGTTTCCATTTAAACTTATTGAAACTTGCTTAATTGAAGAATCTAAAGATCTTGCATATTTATTAATTTTTTTTAAAAAAATAATTTTTTTATTAAGAGGAACTAAATTGATTGGGTTGTTGTCTGAGTACAAAAGTCTATTTGTTTTTTTATTAATTACAGGTGTTGATAAAATCTTTTTTTTTGAGTCGAATGAATTCACGTACTTTATTGCTTTATTAAGAGAATCATCGCATAGATTGCTACTGTGATAAAATTTTAACTCTTCTTGTTTTACAGCTCTAAGTCCAAAACCTTTATCTTGGTCAAAACTAGAAGTTTTAATTTTGTTATCATCAAACAGTATATTTTCAGAAAAAACTTCTTCAACAAATAATTCACCATCATCAAAACCGGTGAGCAATTTATCAATTTTTTCGGTGACTTTTTTCTTTTCCCAATTTTTTTTAATTTTACTCATTTAATATATATAATTCATTTAGGATAAATTTGTAGTTTTGTAAACAAAGGATTGTTTTTTTTAAAACTACTACTATATTAATCGTATGAATTACTTAACTTTCTTTACAATTTTCACTTTTTCAACAAATATATTTGCGAATCAACCTGCACCTTGGCAACTTAGCTTTCAAGAACCCGCCTCTGCATTAATGAGAGATTTGGTGAATCTTCATGATTTTATTTTTTGGGTTATAACTGCCATCACTTTATTTGTGTTCTTTCTTTTACTTTATGTTTGTATTAAATTTAGCGCAAAAAATAATAAAAAGCCATCTACTACAACTCATAACTCTCTCCTTGAGGTTGCATGGACTTTAGTACCAGTCTTAATATTAGTTGTAATAGCTATACCTTCATTTAGACTACTTTATAAACAAAATGATTTTAGTAATATTGATATGACAATAAAGGCAACTGGTTACACATGGTTCTGGTCTTATGAATATCCAGACCATGATGGTTTAACATTTGATGCCCTGATGTTGTATGATGATGAATTAAGTGAAGGACAACCTAGACTTTTAACTACCGACAACTATTTAGTTGTTCCTACTAACACTAATATCAAAGTACAAATTACTTCAGATCCGGCTGGAGTAATTCATTCATGGGCAGTACCTTCTTTAGGAGTTAAAATGGACGCAATACCCGGTAGATTAAACGAAACATACTTCAATATTGAAAAACCAGGAATGTATTATGGTCAATGTTCAGAACTTTGTGGTCCAGGTCACGGCTTTATGCCAATATCGGTTAAAGCAGTATCAAATAAAGAATTTACCCAATGGTTAGAAACTGCCAAGGAAGTTTTTGCGACTAATACTAATTCAACAATTTTAGCTGATATTAAATAATTTGTGGAGGTTTAATCATGTCAGATCACGCACCATCATTTTTTAAGAGATACTTCTTTTCAACTAATCACAAAGATATAGGTGTTCTTTATCTAATTTTTGCGATTATAGCTGGTTTAATTGGAGGAATTTTTTCCTTGTTAATTAGAATGGAATTGGCTGAGCCTGGAATGCAAATTTTAGGTGAAGATTATCAACGTTACAACGTTTGGATCACCGCACATGGTCTTCTAATGATTTTTTTTATGATTATGCCTGCGATGGTTGGTGGTTTTGGAAATTACTTTGTGCCGCTTTTAATTGGCGCACCAGATATGGCTTTTCCTAGAATGAATAATTTAAGTTTTTGGTTATTACCTCCTTCAATAGCACTTTTAATAGGTTCTGCTTTTGTTGGTGAGGGCGCAGGTCCAGGTTGGACTCTTTACGCTCCGCTTTCTACGTCTGGTCATTCGGGAATGTCTGTCGATATGGCAATTTTATCTATGCACTTAGCTGGTGCATCCTCAATATTAGGGGCAATAAACTTTATTACAACAATATTTAACATGAGAGCTCCGGGTATGACTATGCATAAGATGCCATTGTTTGCATGGTCTATTTTAATAACAGCTTTCTTGCTTCTACTATCTTTACCTGTTTTAGCTGGTGCAATTACCATGATGCTAACTGATAGAAATTTTGGAACAGCGTTTTTTAATCCAGAGGCTGGTGGTGACCCTGTGTTATTTCAACATCTCTTCTGGTTCTTTGGTCACCCAGAAGTATATATATTAATTTTACCTGGTTTTGGTATTATAAGTCACATTGTATCAACATTTTCTAAGAAACCTATTTTTGGTTATTTAGGTATGGCTTATGCAATGGCTGCTATAGGTGTGGTTGGATTTGTTGTTTGGGCACACCACATGTATACAACTGGTTTGGACGTAGATACTCGAGCTTATTTTCTAGCTGCAACTATGGTGATAGCTGTTCCTACCGGTATAAAAATATTTAGTTGGATCGCCACAATGTGGGGGGGATCAATTGAATTTAAAACTCCAATGTTATTTGCAATCGCAATGATTTTTTTATTTACACTTGGCGGTGTAACTGGAGTTGTTCTTGCCAATACAGGTATAGATGTTGCTTTGCATGATACTTACTATGTCGTTGCTCACTTTCATTATGTGATGTCTATGGGAGCCCTTTTTTCCATATACGCAGGATTTTATTATTGGTTTAGTAAAATGTCTGGAATTGAGTATAGTGAATTTTTAGGTAAGATACATTTTTGGTTAACTTTTATTGGAGTGAATATTACTTTCTTCCCAATGCATTTTTCCGGTCTAGCAGGTATGCCTAGAAGAATTCCGGATTATCCAGATGCATTTGCCGGTTGGAATTATGTTTCAAGTATTGGGGCATATATATCTGTTTTTGCTGCTTTCTTCTTCGTATTTGTAATTATTGAAGCATTTGTAAAATCTAGAAAGGCATTAAAGAATCCTTGGGGTAAAGGCGCTACAACATTTGAATGGAAATTAAGCTCACCTCCACCTTTCCACTCTTTTAATGATTTACCTAAAGTCTAACCCTTAACAAATTTTAGAATCATCTTACTGGATTGAGATTATTCTTATGTTGAAATCATCTAGTCATAAGAGTTATATTAGCACTATGAACAATAATGACAGTAGTGTTGAAGATTTTATAAGTCTCTTAAAACCTAGAGTTATGGCACTAGCTATTTTCACATCTGTTTGTGGACTTATACTTGCTCAAAAAAATATTCACCCATTTTTCTTCTCACTGTCAATATTATGCATTTCATTAGGAGCAGGTGCTTCAGGAGCCATAAACATGTGGTACGACAGAGATATTGATGCACTTATGGATAGAACAAAAGGAAGACCAATACCTAAGGGCAAAGTCAGTGGTTTTGATGCACTCGGCTTCGGTATTATCTTATCTTTAGTGGCTGTTGTTTTATTAGGATTGGCCGTAAATTATTTTGCAGCTTTTTTGCTAGCTTGTTCCATTTCCTTTTACATTTTTATTTACACTATTTGGCTTAAGAGAAAGACCCCACACAACATAGTAATAGGTGGTGCAGCTGGAGCTTTTCCTCCGATGATTGGTTGGGCATGTGCTACAGGAAGCTTAACTTTATATCCAATTATATTATTTACAATAATCTTTGTTTGGACTCCTCCACATTTTTGGGCACTTTCTTTATATAAAGATATTGAATATTCAAAAGCTAAAGTTCCAATGTTGCCAGTTGTAAGTGGAAGAGAATATACTATTAAACAGATTCTTATCTATTCGATTGTACTTTTTTTTATCACCTTATTACCATATTTTTTTCAATTTTCAGGACAAATTTACTTAGCTTCTGCAATTCTATTAAATGGATATTTTTTATATCTTGCTTATGGTTTATTTAAATGCCCTAAAAACGATTGTACACGATTTGCTTCGAAGTTATTTAAATACTCAATTTTATATTTATACCTAATTTTTTTAACACTAGTTATAGATTCAATTTTAATTTAAATGGATAATAAAAAAAAAAAAAATATTGCATTAGGCTTAGCACTTTTTATTTTAGCCCTTATATTTTATTGTGTAACTATTCTTAAATTTTGATGAATAAAAAAAAGAACATAAGAAATCAAGCTTTTTATTTACTTGCGTTTGCATCAAGTATGCTTTTTTTAAGTTATGCATCAGTCCCCCTTTATAAGCTATTTTGTCAGGTAACTGGATATGGTGGAACTCCTAAAATAGCTAATAAAAATAATTTTGAAGATAAATTTTATGGAAAAATTGTTGTTAGGTTTGATTCTACCATTGAAAAAAATTCTGGGATTTTTTTTGAACCTACTACTAATAAAGCTGAGATAAAAATTGGTGAAAACAACCTTGCTTTTTTTAAAGCAAAAAATAATACCTCAAAAAAACTTAAAACTATGTCTATTTTTAATGTAACGCCACTTGAAGCTGGTAAGTATTTTAATAAAATTGAATGTTTTTGTTTTGAAGAACAGTTTTTTGATCCTGGAGAAATAGTAGAAATGCCTGTATCTTTTTTTATTGACCCATCAATTAAAGATGATAAATTTATGGGAAATTTGCAGGAATTAACTTTATCCTATACAATGTTTGTTGAGTAAATATTATGAGTGAAAACCAAAAACACCCGTATCATCTAGTTGATCCAAGCCCATGGCCTCTTGTCACTAGTATATCAGCGTTGATATTAGCCTGGGGATTTATACAATTTATGCATGAAGAAAAAACATTGCTTTTTTACATAGGCTCAATTGCAGTTGGTGTTTCATGTATTCTTTGGTGGCGTGATGTTATTTTAGAATCAGAGCAAGGTGGATTCCATAATAAAGTTGTACAAATTGGTCTGCGTTATGGAATGATTTTCTTTATAGCTTCAGAAGTTATGTTTTTTTCTGCATGGTTTTGGGCTTTTTTTGATGTAGCTTTCTATCCTGGAGAAAATAGTGCTGAATTGATTGGTAGAAAAGAATCACTTGGTGGGGTTTTTCCTCCTCAAGAAATTGAATTAATTCCTCCCTTTGGGATCCCTTTACTTAATACATTTATTCTCCTGGCTTCTGGTGGAACAATTACTTGGGCACATCATGCCCTTAGACAGAACGACAATAAAAACTTTATGATTTTTTTGTTTTTAACTATCCTTTTAGGTGTAATTTTTACTGGGTTTCAAGGGTATGAATATCAACATGCTACTTTCTCAATAGACGAAGGAATTTATCCATCGACTTTTTACATGGCTACTGGTTTTCATGGTGCTCATGTAATTATAGGTACAATTTTTCTTATCGTTTGTTTTATTAGAGGTTTAAGAGGTGGAATGAATCCAAAAAAACATCTAGGCTTTGAATTTGCTGCTTGGTATTGGCATTTTGTTGATGTAGTATGGCTGTTTTTGTTCACTTTTGTTTACTGGTGGGCATCTCTTTAGCCTTGAATGAAGTTTAATTTTAATAATAATAAATATATTTTAACACGCCCTAGGCTTATTCCGTTAATTGCTTTTTTATTAGCTCTTTGTATTTTGCTAAGTTTATCTTCATGGCAAGTCAAAAGATTAAAATGGAAAACAGGACTAATAAACGAACGAATTACAAAATTTGAATCTGAAATTATTCCATTAGAAAATTTTAAAGGTGGAGATATTGAAGAGTTCCAAAGAATTAATGTTGTTGGTGCACTTCAAAATAGATATGAATTATTTATGCCAGCATTAAGTAAAAATGGAAACAATGGGTATCATATTCTTACAATACTCAAAACTCGAGATAGGAATATCATTTATGATACGGGATGGATTCCTTTAAATAAGAAAGAAATAGAAAATAGAAAAGAAAATTTAATTATTGGAGAACAAAATTTTAACGCTGTTATAAGATTTCCAGGAAGAAAAGGTCGCTTTCAACCAGATAATGATTTGGAGGATAATTTTTGGTTTTTTGTTGACCCTGAACAAATAGAAAAATTTACTAAATTACAAGTTGAAAAAGATTTTTATTTAGAGGCTATAAATAATGGTCCAAATGGTTTTCCATTAGGAAATCAAACCAGAATATATTTAAGAAACAATCACTTACAATACGCTTTAACTTGGTTAATGATATCTTTTGGTCTAATAGGCGTTTTTGTAGCGGCAAATATAAAAAAAGTGAAAAAATAATGTTATATTCATCCACTAGAGGTGGAGACAATAATAAAAGTTTTATAGAAGTTTTATTAAATGGTCTGGCAAGTGATGGAGGACTTTATGTTCCAAATAGTATACCATTCTTTAACAAAGAGAAACTTCGCTCATTAGCAAACCTTGAATATCACGAATTGTGTTATGAAATTACCAAGGAATTTCTCAATAATGAAATACCGTTAAATAAATACAAAAAAATCTGTGAAAAAACATATAAAAATTTTTCAGAAAATAAAATTATTTCTTTAACTCAACTTAATAAAGTGGAATATATTCTAAATCTATTCCATGGACCCACTTTTGCATTTAAAGATTTTGCTCTTCAGTTACTTGGAAATTTATATGAACATATATTAAAAGAAAAGAACTTGAGCTTAACAATTCTGGGGGCAACTTCTGGAGATACCGGATCAGCAGCTATATATGGGTGTTCAAAATCTCCTAAGATTAATTTGTTTATTCTTTTTCCAAGGGGTAAAGTCAGTGAAGTTCAGAGAAAACAAATGACAACTTTTGATAATCCTAATGTTTTTAATATTGAAGTAGACGGAGATTTTGATGATTGTCAAAGACTAGTAAAAAAATTTTTTTTAAAAAATAAAAAAAATTACAACCTTGCAGCTATCAACTCTATTAATTGGGTGAGAATTATGGGGCAAATTGTATATTATTTTTGGAGTTTTTTCAAAATAGAAAAAGACTTTAAGCCAATTAGTTTTGTTGTTCCTACAGGAAATTTTGGAAATGTTTATGCTGGTTTTTATGCCAAAAAAATGGGACTTCCAATAGAAAATCTTGTAGTAGCATCAAATAAAAACGATATTTTAACAAGATTTTTTAATTCAGGTAGTATGAAAGTTAAGCAGACTTCTAGTTCATTAAGTCCAAGCATGGATATTCAAGTATCAAGTAATTTTGAAAGATTACTTTTTTATTTTTTAAAAGATTCAAAAAAAATTAAAAAACTTTTTTTAGATCTTGAGGATAAAGGATTTTTTAAAATAGAAGATAAAATTTTAAAGGAAATTTTAAAATTTTTTAAATCAGATAAACTAAATGATAAAGAAACAATTTCGTCAATTTCTGAAATTTATAAGAAATATAATATAACTATTGATCCTCACACTGCGGTAGGTTTTGCTGTGGGCCAAAGAACTCTCAAAGATTCATCAAAAAGGATATATCTAGCAACTGCACATTATGGGAAGTTTTTGCAAACAGTAAAAGAAGCCATTAATCAAGAAATTGATTATCCACAAAGTTTAAAAAAATTACTTATAAAAAAAGAAAGCTACCATCAAATTAATAATAGTATTGCAGAGTTAAAAAGTTTAATCGATTTTAATTCTTAGATTAAGCATTTCCAGAAATATTAGAAAATTTAGAAAAATCAATCCCTGTTTTTTTGATTGCAGAATTCCATTTCTTCTCTGAATCTAAATTAAATAATAAGTCTATTTCTTCCTTTATATTAATCCAACTGTTTTGTTTGATTTCGTCTTCAAGTTGCCCAGGTCCCCAGCCAGAATAACCTAAGGATATAAAGTATTTATTAGGTCCTTTATTTTGTGCGATATCACTAAGAATTTCTGTTGAACAAGTAAGTTTAACATTCTTTGAAACCTTGATTGTATTTTCACTTTTATAGTCACTAGAATGTAAAATGAAGCCATTATTTTGGTTTAATGGGCCTCCGATATGAAAGGAAAAGTCTTTATCAAGATTATGTTTCACATCAAACATTTTTAGCTTCTTAAACAGTTCTTTGCCACGAATACTCATGATTTTATAATTTAATACTATTCCTACAGCACCGTCTTTATTATGGTGAGTAATATAAATTATGCTTTTTGAAAAGAAAATATCTTTTAACTGCGGTAAAGCGCATAATATATTTCCCTTTAAATAAGAACCATTCATGGTTAAATTATTACAGATAATTTTTTTTAATACAAATAGAACATTCAAAAATGATAATTTTTTTTATTTCCTTTTTGTTTTTTTTTATAAATGGACAATGTTTTGCAAATATTCAGCTAGATGATAAAAATTCATCTGTCGAAATTTTACCTAATAAAGGGATATTTGAGTATAATAACCAAAAATTCATTGGTTTAAAAATTTCATTAGAAAAAGACTGGAAGACTTACTGGAAAAACCCTGGTGATGCTGGAGTTGCTTTAGAAATTAATTTTTCTGAAGATTCAAAAATTAATAATTACAAAGTTTTATTTCCTTTTCCTAACAAATTTATTGATCATGGTGTTATTACTTATGGTTATGAAAAAGAAGTAATTTATCCGATAAAGCTTGATTTTATTGAAGATGCGATGGAATTTGAGTCAAATTTGGTCGTTAATTATTTAATTTGTAATAAAATTTGTATTCCTAAGACTGAAATAAAAAAAGTTAGTTTAGATTTAACAAATAATAAGCAGAATTTTTTTGATTCTGAAGTTTATAAATATTTGAAAACAGTACCAAAAAGTAATGGTAAGCACTTTGATTTAAAATTGGTGGATTTTAAATCTGAATCCTTGTTATATAAATTTAACAATAAAATAGAAAAAGGAGAAGCTGAAGTTTTTGTTTTTAATGAACACGAAATAAACAATTTTGAAACTAAGTTTTTTGAAAAAAATAATGAAGTATACCTTGAAATTAGATCTGACGAAGATTTTGAGAATTTTTCCAAACCTATTTATTTGAGTTTTTCTGATGGAAAAATTTATGAAGAGCACAAAAAGAATATCCCAAAAAAGCAAAACTCACATTTTATATATTATATAATGCTTGCTTTCCTAGGCGGGTTAATTTTAAATTTTATGCCATGTGTTCTACCAATTTTATCACTTAAGATTTACTCATTAGTTAATTTAAAAAATTCATCTCTCCAAGAATTAAGAAAAAGATCATTAAGTGTAATATTAGGGATAATTATCTCATTTTTGTTTTTAGCAACGTTTGTTATTTTTTTAAGGTTAATTGGTCATGAAGTAGGATGGGGGTTCCAATTTCAAAACTTTTATTTTATCTTATCCATTGCCGTAATAATTTTCACCTTCAGTTTAAATTTGCTAGGTTTTTTTGAAATAATTTTACCAAATAAAATAAACAATTTTTTTAATTCTAAAATTTCTAATGAAAGTTATTCTTCTAGTTTTCTCACAGGAGCCTTTTCTACTTTACTAGCAACACCATGCAGTGCCCCATTTTTGGGGACGGCTGTTGGTTTCTCAATGATGGCATCAAATCCTACAATAATAGTAATTTTTTTATTTATATCTCTAGGTTTTGCTTTTCCATATATTGTATTAGTGGTATTGCCAAAATTAATTGGTTTCCTTCCAAAACCAGGACCATGGATGGAAAATTTCAAAACTTTTATGGGTTTACTTTTAATTCTAACTTTTGGTTGGCTATTATCATTATTAAAAATTGAAAATATATTTATTTTTTTTTCAGTTAGTTTAATAATTTTCATTTCAATATTTAGAAATAGAACTTTATTTAATATAATTTCTGGATCTTCTGTTGTTTTGCTTCTCTTATTTATTTTATTTTCTTTTACTACTGTAAATAAAGGATTATGGACAAACTTTGATGAAAAATTATTAGAAAAACATCTTAGTTCAGATAACTTAATTATGGTCGATTTTACTGCTGATTGGTGTGTAACATGCCAAGTTAATAAAATTAGTACTCTAAATTCTAATGAAGTTAATGATTTTTTCAAAGAAAATGATGTTAAGCTATTAAGAGCAGATTGGACTGACAAGAATGATAGAATTTTGGGGTTTATGAGTAATTTTGATAGATATGGAATTCCTTTAAATATAATTTATGGCCCTAAAAATAAAGAAGGGATTATTTTGCCAGAAATTTTAACAAAAACAATTGTAATTAATGCTTTGGATGAATTAAAATAAACTATGAAAATAAAACCAGGTGACACATTCCCAAATGTTGAAGTTTTTCAAATTTCTGAAAAGGGTCCCGATGCTGTTTCAACAAAAAAATTACTAGAAAATAACAAAGTATTATTAATCGGTGTACCAGGAGCATTCACTCCAACTTGTGCAAAAGATCATCTTCCTGGTTTCATAAAAAATATAGATAATTTTTTAAATAAAGGAATTAATAAAATTTATGTCGTTTCTGTAAATGATCCATTTGTAATGGACTCTTGGATAAAATCTTATGATGAAAGGCATATAAATTATTTTGCCGATTCTAATGGATATTTAATGGAAAAGTCTGGGCTCTCATTGGACTTATCAGCAATAGGCCTAGGTATGAGATTGTCAAGATTTGTAATGATTATTGATAACTGTGTTGTTAAAGAAATTTTTGATGAAAATGGTGGTGGTCTTGAAAAAAGTAAAGCAGAAGTAATATTAAAGTCAATCTAAAGAATCAGCTTTTTTTCTAGCCAACATATCAACTTCCTCATTAAATTTATTACCGCTATGACCTTTGATCCATTCCCATTCGATGTTTTTATCATGAATCAATGAATCTAACTTCATCCATAAATCTTTATTTTTAACATTTTTTTTATTAGCAGTTTGCCATCCGTTGTCTTTCCATTTTTTTATCCAAGTTTTAATTCCATCAATAAGGTATTTGCTATCTGTGTATATCTTTAAATTATCTCCAGCTTTAGTAAAATTTAATGCATTTATACATGCTTGTAATTCCATTCTATTGTTTGTTGTATTTTCTTCAGATCCAGATATTTCCTTTTTTTCATTATATTTGTTTATTATAATCGCTGCCCAACCGCCGGGTCCAGGATTCCCTAAACATGCACCATCTGTATAAATTATAAAATTGAACTCTTTATTTGAAATAGTTTTCACCTTTGCATTTCATATGAAAGTTAAGAATATTGAAATATTCAGCTGGATCTTTTTTTTTTAAGTAAGGGTTTTGTTTTCCATAAATTGAATCATATATTCTTGTTAATAGAAATCTTAATGATGCAGCTCTTAGAAGCGTATTGAATTTTTTTTTTTCATCTTCTGCTAAAGGTCTTATTTCTTCATATCCTTGGATTAAACTTTGGAATTTTGATTTATTGAACTTACTTTTGTCAAAACACCAGGCATTTATGGCAATTGCTAAATCAAAAGCCATGAAATCATAACATGAAAAATAAAAATCTATAACACCAGTAATTTTTTGATTTAAAAAAAAAACATTGTCTGGAAAAAAATCCGCATGAATGGTCGATTTTGGAAGATTTTTAGGCCAATTAGAGTTTAAATAAGATATTTCATCTGAAATAATTTTATTTAAATATTCAAATTTGTTTTTTGAATCTGTGAAGGAGGAATCAAAAAGGCTTTTCAATGAATTGTGACCAAAATTATTTTTTATTTTATATTTGAAATTTAAATTTATTAGATGAATTTTCCCAAGAATATTTCCTACATTAAAACAATGGTCTTTATCATAGGTTTTTTTTGTAGTTCCTTCTAAAAAGTTGAATAAAGAATATTTTTTTTCTTTAAAAGAATTCAATAGTTTTTCCTTTTTATTAAGGATAGGCTTTGGACAGTTGATTCCATTTTTATTTAAATGATTTAGAAGGTCAAAAATCTTTGGAATTTCCGATAGTTCCGATCTGCTTTCAAATATAGTAAGAATAATTTTTTTTTTTTCAGTAATGATCAAATAGTTTGTATTTTCAATTCCATCCTTAATACCTTGATAATCTTTTAATTTTCCTAAACTATAATTTTCTAAAATATCTAAAATTTCAATTTTAGATAAATGAGTGTGTACTGCCATAAACTCTATTTAAAAGAATGATCAGATAATTTCTTCAATGATTCTTCAACTAGTACCTTGTTATGTTTTGAAGAAAGATTTTTTCTAATTCTTTGTTCAGTATATTTAATGGCCTTTTCTAAAATTTCTTTCTTTATTTCTTCATTAGCTTTCAACTGAACTTGCATTGATATTTGTTCAAAGTTTTTTTGTTTTCTTTTTTGTGATAAATCAATTTCTTTTTCAAATTTTTCTTTTATTTCTTTGGCTTCTCTAAGAGCATCATCCTTCATTCTTTTTATCTTTTCGGCCGTATCTTTTTGCTTTTTTAAATGTTCTTTATATATAATTTCTGCATCCTTTTTTAATTGTTTTGCATCTTGGATAGATTTTTTCAGCTCAATAACTTTATTGTCAAGACTTTTTGAAAGCTGAGTTTTTAATGGATTAAAAACCAACAGTAGAAAAATAATAAAAGAAACAGCAACCCAAAAAGAGGCATCATTCAATAAATCGATCAACTATCTTCTCCAACTATTTTATTAAAGTCATTTACATTACCCTTAATTTTTTCTTTCATTATTATTTGATATATTTGATCAGACAAAGAAATAGAATATTTCTGAATATTTTTGGTTATATCATTCTTAGAATCTAAAAAGTTTTTACTAAGTTTTACTTTCTTATTTTCAAAACCTTCGTTTATTAATTTTATTTTTTCTTCGTATATTTCTTTATTTTGGTCATAAGCCTTTTTTATAGCAATATCAAATTCTTCCTTGGCTCTTTCAAGATCATTCTCCATTTTGGCAACAATAGTCTCAATCTCATTATTGATTCTTTTTGATTCCGAAATACAATCATCAATTAATTCTTCTCTTTTAGATCTAATAGATGCTATCCTAGGAAGAAAAAAAAAATGTGAAAGCAAAAATAAAATAGAGAAAAAAAAGACTAACCAAAAGATTTGTGACGAATAGTATTCAGGGTTAAGCTGTGGCATTCCTCCACTTTCTTCAGCAACAACAAAATTGCCTTGCAATAAGAGAATACTAAAAAACCACGAAATAATCTTATGATTCATATTTTAAAAAACAAATAATAAAAGCAAAGCAATGATTAATGCGAAAAGAGCTAATGCCTCAACTAAAGCAAAACCAAGCATTGTCATTGTAAAGACATGCTCACGAGCTTCTGGATTTCTTCCTACTGCATTAATAAATGCAGCAAAAATGGATCCTATACCAATCCCCGAACCAATTACTCCTAAAACTGCTATTCCGGCCCCCAATAATTTTGCTGACTCTATATCCATAAAAAATCTCCTTACTTGTAAAATTAAAAATTAATGTAAATGTATTGCATCATTTATATATAAACAAGTTAATATTGCAAAAACATAAGCCTGTAAAAAAGCTATTACTATCTCGAGTCCAGTTAACGCAACTAGAAAACTTAACGGCAGAATACCACCAACAATATAGCTATTTGAAGCGAGTACAAAGACAAAACCACCAATTACCTTTAGTAAAGTATGACCGGCCATCATATTTGCAAATAATCTTACGGAAAGGCTTATAGGCCGAGAAAGGTAAGAAATTACTTCAATAGGAACCAAAAGAAAAAGCATTGGTTTTGGAACGCCAGATGGTGCAAAGAAAGATAAAAACTTTAAAATTCCATGTTTGTAGATTGCGATTATAGTAACCCCTACAAAAATAAAAAAAGAAATTGTGAAAGTTACAATAATATGACTTGTCCATGTAAAACTGTAGGGTAACATGCCAAGTAAATTTCCTAGTAATATAAAAAGGAAAAGAGTGAATATAAATGAAAGGTATTTCATTCCATCCTTTCCAACATTATCATTGATCATATTAGCGATAAATTCGTAAGAAATCTCTACAAGTGATTGTCTTTTTGAAGGTATTAATGACATTTTACTTAATCCTAGAATTAAAAATAATGAAATAACTATTGTTGTAGATAACATCGCTAAAGAAGAATTAGTAAAAGAAATATCATACCCAAAAAATTCTAGTGGAATGATTTTCTTAATTTCAAATTGAGTTAAAGGGCTTGCCAAATTTATCTCCTATTCTTTTAAAGGGATTTATTTAAAATTTTTTGCTGATTTGAAAATGTTAAAAAAACCAGCCACTAATCCTAATAACAAAAATATTACAAAAAATATAGGCTTGGTAGAAAAAAATTTATCAACTCCTATTCCTATTAAAATTCCTGCTATTATTGGCGATACAAGATCCAAAGAAATCTTAAACCCGATTGATAAATTATTATTTAATTTTGTTTTGTTCGGTGCAGTCTTTTTAGCATCAATTTTACTGATTTTTTCCCTAAATTCTTGTAATTTTTCTTTTGACATTATACAGCTTCTTTAAAATCAATTTTATCAAAATCTACAGATACTAAATCTGATATCCCTTTCTGAGCCATTGTTACTCCATAAACTCTATCTATCGAAGACATTGTAATTTTATGATGAGTAATAATAAGAAATTTTGTTTTTGTATTGTTTTTCAGTTCTTTAAGAATCTTACAGAATTTTTCGACATTTACATCATCTAGAGCTGCGTCAACTTCATCAAGAATACATAAAGGCGAGGGATTAATTAAGAAAATTGAGAATATTAACGCAATTGCAGTCAGAGTTTTTTCACCTCCAGACAATAAGCTTATGCTTGATAATTTCTTTCCAGGTGGGCGTGCAAGTATTTCTAAACCGGTTTGAAGTGGATCATCAGATTTTATTAATTCAAGTTTTGCCTCACCTCCATCAAATAATTTTTTAAAAAGATCAGAGAAATTTTTATCAACTTTTTCATATGCTTGAAAGAGCCTATTTCTTCCTTCTAGATTTATCTTATTAATCGCCACTCTTAGCTTCTGTATAGCTTGAACCAAATCATTTTTTTCAAGTTCTAGGTCATCAATGGTTTTACTTAATTCATTTTCTTCAATTTTAGCCCTTAAATTTACCGGTCCCATTTGTTCTCTCTGAAAAATTAACTTTTCAAGAATATCATTAACAGCTGTAACATCTGCGTTTTTTTCCTTTTGCATAGCACCATTTTTTTCTAAATCTTCAGGTTGAGTGGAAGTTTTCTCAAAAATCATATTTCTCAATTCTTTTTCTTTCAATTTTAGATTTTCTAAATAACTTTCAATTCTAATAATTTCATTTTTTTGATTTTCTCTTAATCTTTCATATTTATTGAATCTATCTTCACATAATTTTATGTCATTTATACATTGGGTAATTTCATCCTGATTTTTTTTTAATTTTATTGATACTTCATTTTTTTTTCCTTGAAGATCGTTTATTTTTTTTTCAAATTCTTTGGGATAATATTCAAGTTTTTTATCTTCATCTAAATAACTTACCTCTCTTTTCTTTAAAGTATCAATTTGATTTTGGCATTCATCTCTCCTCTTTAAACTTTTTTTGAGATCATTCTGATTAAAGGTTCTATTAATTTCTTTTTTCATTATTATTTCTTTAATTGAAACTATTTGTTTCCTTTTTTCTTCTATTTTTTTGTCTAGATTTTCAATATTCTTTTGAACTTGTTCTCTCTCATTTTTTTCCTCAGAACCTTTTTTATTTTCCTCCTCTGTTTTTATTATCTTAATTTCTTTTTGAATCCTATTTTTTTCACCTACAAGGGAATTTATTACTTCAACTAATTTATCTTTGTTATTTTTTAAAAGAGAAATCTTTTCTCTAATTTTTGAAAGTTCAATTAGCCCGCTATCAAGCTTTTTATACAAACCTTCAGTTTTAAGATTTTCTGTTTTTTCAAAATCAAAATTTTTTCGTTCAATTAAAATCTTTTCATTTTTCTCTTTTTTGTAGAGATTTAACTCATGTAATATTTTTTTTTCGTCCTCTTTAAGAGTTTCAATGCGTTTCAAGGAATCAATTATTTTTTTTTGTTGAAGATTACCCTCAGATATAAAACCATCCCATCTCCATACATTACCTTTTTTATCTACCAAGCTTTGACCTACTTTTAAATTTTTTTGAATATCTAGTGCCCTTGAAGAATTTTCAACAAAGCCTATTTGAGATAAAATCAATTCTAGTTCCTTTGGAGCTTTAACATATTTTGTTATGGAGTTATTTATGGGATTTATATCCTTAATAGTTTTTTTTATCCATGTTTTCGCAGATTTATTTATTGTGGCATCCAATTCATTCATTAATGCAGCATATACTAAATCCTCATATCCCCTTTCTATTTTTAATAAATTTATAATTGAGTCTTTTGAGAGATTCATTTGCCCCGAGATTTCAGTTAAAGTTTTGATCTCTGTAAGACAACTAGTATATTTATTAGACATTTCTTCAATTTTTTCGTTAAGACTGGATATTGAATTTTTCAATTGATTTTTTTTGTTATTAACTTCTGATATTCTTTTTTTAGATAAAAGAATTTCTTTATCTAAATTCTTGTTATTTTTTTCTATAATTTCAGAATTTTTTTCTTCTTTATTAATTAGCTGATCAAAATTAATCTTATTTTTAGAATTATCACTTATTTCCCTAAGAATCTCCTGTTCTTTCTTAATTAGGTTTTCCTTGGCTTCTTTTAGATTGTCTGACCTGAATTCTTCACCCAGTGTTAACTGGATTTCATTAACAAATTCAGTTTCAAGGTTTTTAATTTCATTTTTTAATTTATTTTCTTCAGCATCGTATTTGATTAGTGTTTCTTTAAGATCGTTAAGTTCATTGGATTCAGAAAGCTTTCTCTCTAAATCTAAAATATATTTATCTATCTCAACCAATCTTTTTGCTTCAACATTACTATCATTTCTTATAGTGAGAAGAAATCTGTTAATTTCATCTTTTTTTGATTTAAAACTATCAAGCTTATTTTGAAGATCATTTTGTTCAGATGTAATTTTATATAAATTATTATTTAACAAATCTTTCGACTCAGTAAGTCTTGAGTTTGAATTTTGAATTTCACGTATTTTTGTTTTTTCTTGATTGGAATCAAAAATTAATTTTTTTAAATTTTCAGAGTATAACGAAATTTTTTGACCAGATTCATCAATACCCTTTATTTGTGTCTTCCATTCAGTCAATAAAAGTAATGATTGATAAAATTTTATAGATTGTGAAAGTTTTTCATACCTTTCAGCTTGCCTGGATTGTCTTGATAAGCTTCTTTTTTGATCATTGAGATTTTCTAAATTAATATCAATTTTTTCTAAATTTAATTCTGTAGATTGAAGTTTAAGTTCTGATTCGTGCCTTCTTGACTGAAGACCTGATATTCCTGCGGCATCCTCAAGAATAATTTTTCTTTCAATTGGTTTAAAATTTATGATTTGATCAATATTTCCTTGACTAATAATAGAACTTGACCGAGGTCCACTTCCTGAATCTGAAAATAAAACATTAATATCTTTTGCTCTTACGTCTTTATTGTTAATTTTATAAAAAGACCCTACTCCTCTCTCTAATGTTCTAGATATAGAAACTCTATTCTCATTAGAAATAATATTTGATATTTGACCTGAGAAATTATCAAGTTCAATCGAAACCTCTGCAAAATTTTTTGCAGGTAAATTTGTTGTTCCATTGAATATCACCTCATCCATTGAACCTGAACGTAAACTTTTTGAGGATGATTCCCCCATTACCCATCTTATGGCCTCAAAAATATTTGATTTTCCGCAACCATTAGGACCAATGATCCCTGTTACTCCATTTTCAATAAGCAATTCAGTAGAGTATGCGAAAGATTTGAAACCAGTAATTTTAACTTTTGTGACCGTAAACAATTTTTTAATTTAATAATGATTCAATTTTCAATTTTATTGCATTGTAACTTAGATCTCCTTCATATTTCTTTCCATTAAAATAAATAGTCGGGGTTGCAGTTATATCGAATTTTTTTGAAGAACTAAGTCTTTCTTTTAATAATCCATCCTCTATGGATTTATTTCCCACACAAACTTTGATTTCATCATTTTTTAATCCACCAAGTTTTGCAATTTTTAATAGTGATTTAAAAGGATCTTGAGTTCGTGTCCAATCCTTTTGCTTATTATAAATAACACTTAAAAAACTAAAGAATTTTTTTTGACCAGAGCATCTAGCTATTACAGATGCCTTAAGAGCATATTTATCCAATGGAAAATCTTTGTAGGTAAAAAAAATTTTTCCGTTATCAATAAAATTTTTTTTAATTTCAGGAAATACTTCATTGTGAAATTTAGCGCAAGCTCCGCAGGTCATTGAAGCAAACTCTACCATCTTTATTGGAGCATCCTTTTGTCCAATTGATTTTTCTTCCAATGCTTCTATCGTATCAACAATCTTAGATTCACTAGTGTTATGAATAAAAACAAACGAAAAAACTAAAAAAATTAACCTGAAAGAATTAATACCTATTTGCATAATTTTAACCCTATATACCTAACATAATAACTTAATCTTGTAACGATTTTTTAAACTTAATTTCTTCAATTTTAAAGTCACTGTTAAAGTCATTAATTTTTTCCATGATTAAATTACGAGAATAAGACAATTCAAATAAATTATTTTCATTTGAAACTAATATAAGGACTTTTTTATTATTAAACGTTTTTAAACCATAAACATCACATTTATTTGCGATCTCTTTACCAACTATTTCTTCCCAATGAGTCCTGAGTTCGAGGGCTTTAGTACCTAATTTATTTTTAAATGGTCTAAGAATTTTGGGAATAAAGCTTGAAACCTTTTGAGGTGATTTAATATAATTACTCTTAATCATGACTAAAGAATACCATATTGAAAACAGTTTTAAGAGTTGTTGGGAAAAAAAAATTCTTGATTGGTATAAAATCAATAAAAGAGACTTACCTTGGAGAAAAAAAGAAAATCAAAATTTTTATAGAATATGGATTTCTGAGGTTATGCTTCAGCAAACTGGGGTAAAAACAGTTATTCCTTATTATATTAAATTCTTAAAAAAATGGCCTACTCTTGAATCTTTTTTTAAAGCAGAATTAATAGAAATTTTAAAAGTTTGGCAAGGCCTTGGTTATTATCAAAGAGCTAAAAATCTTTATAATGCCAAAGAATTTTTAAAAAAAAAACATCCTTTAAATACATTAGAATCTCTTA
>MDTD01037331.1_pt1 | contig 28405 bp, 26 predicted proteins | sample 811221 | NCBI WGS metagenome assembly MDTD01 (sample SAMN05326646, study PRJNA326480) | marine metagenome | isolation source: seawater | place: Pacific Ocean: South West | collected 2011 | reverse complement strand
TTTATTTTCTTAGGCGCTTTTTTCTTTATCTTCTTCTTTTTCTTTTACGTCTTCAAAATCAGCATCAACTACATTATCTTTATCATTAGGTTTGGCATCTTTTGGTCCTTTGGACTTATTTTCCTCAGGCTTTTGTTGACTTTTGTAAACCGCTTCACCTAATTTCATAGAAACTTGAATTAAACTTTGTGTTTTTTTCTTAATATCTTCAGAGTTTGTTCCCTCTAAAGATTTTTTAAGATCTGCAATACCATTCTCTATAGCTTTCTTTTCTTCTGCTGAAATTTTATCTCCGTGTTCTTTCAAACTTTTTTCTGTAGAGAAAACCAGACTATCTGCTTGATTTCTGGCATCAACAGTCTCTCTTTTCTTTTTATCAGCTTCTTTATTAGCCTCAGCATCTTTAACCATTTTATTAATTTCCTCATCAGACAATCCACCTGAAGCTTGAATTTGGATCTTTTGCTCTTTCCCTGTTCCTTTATCTTTTGCAGATACATTTACTATCCCGTTAGCGTCGATATCAAAAGTTACTTCGATCTGTGGCGTTCCTCTTGCTGCTGGAGGTATGCCTACTAGTTCAAAATTTCCTAAAATTTTATTATCTGCAGCCATCTCTCTTTCACCTTGTAATACTCTTATTGAAACTGCGGGCTGATTGTCCTCGGCAGTAGAGAAAACTTGGCTTTTTTTAGTAGGTATAGTTGTATTTTTTTCAATCAGTTTAGTAGATACACCACCTAAAGTTTCAATTCCTAAAGATAAAGGTGTTACGTCTAAAAGTAATACATCTTTTACATCTCCTTGAAGCACACCTCCTTGTATTGCTGCTCCCATTGCAACAACTTCATCGGGATTAACACTTTTGTTGGGGTCTTTTCCAAAAAAATTTTTTACTGTTTCTATTATTTTTGGCATCCTAGTCATTCCACCAACGAGAACAACTTCATTAATTTCAGCTGCAGAAAAGCCGGAGTCTTTCAGTGCAGTCTTACATGGTTCCAAAGTTCTATCCACCAAACTCTGCACGAGCGCTTCTAACTTAGCTCTAGTAAACTTTAAGTTAAGGTGTTTTGGTCCTGTTTTATCAGCAGTGATAAACGGTAAATTGATTTCAGTTTGAGCTGCAGAAGAAAGTTCTATCTTAGCTTTTTCAGCTGCCTCTTTCAGTCTTTGAAGGGCGAGTTTATCTGACTTCAAGTCTATACCGTTATCTTTTTTAAATTCTGTTGCTAAATATTCAACAATAGCATCATCAAAATCTTCTCCGCCTAAGAAGGTATCACCATTTGTTGATTTTACTTCAAATACACCATCTCCAATTTCCAAAATTGAAATGTCGAAAGTACCTCCGCCTAGATCATATACAGCAATTTTCTTTCCACCTTTTTTATCTAAACCATAAGCTAAAGAAGCAGCTGTCGGCTCGTTTATTATTCTTAAAACTTCGAGCCCAGCGATTTTACCTGCATCTTTTGTTGCTTGTCTTTGAGAGTCATTAAAGTAAGCGGGAACAGTAATTACTGCTTTAGTAACTGCTTGACCCAAATATTTTTCTGCAGTTTCTTTCATTTTTTGAAGCACGAAAGCAGAAATTTGTGCTGGAGAATATTTTTTACCTTTTCCCTCAACCCAAGCATCACCGTTATCTGATTTTACAATTTTGTAAGGAACTTTAGATATATCTTTTTGAACTGAAGGACCGTCAAACTTTCTACCTATTAGTCTCTTAGCAGCAAATATTGTATCACCAGCGTTTGTGACAGCTTGTCTTTTAGCAGGTTGTCCAACTAGTTTTTCTTCATTGTCTAAAAAAGCCACTACAGATGGAGTGGTCCTAGCACCCTCAGCGTTTTCTAAAACTTTTGCTTGGGAGCCATCCATGATTGCGACACACGAATTTGTTGTTCCTAAATCTATTCCAATTACTTTACTCATTTATAATTCCTTTATACTGAATGCTATATGGGTGTTTTTTCTTCATCTACAAGTCTATTTTTCCTCTTTTTTAGCTTTATTTTCTTCACTTTTTTCACTTTTACTCTTTGCAATACTCACTAATGCGGGCCTAAGCAATCTATCTCCCAACATATATCCAGCTTGTATTTCTTGTAGTATGGTACCAGGATTGACTTTTTCATCTTCAATTTCTGACATTGCTTGATGAAAATTTGGGTTAAATTTTTTCTTAACTGATTCTATCCTCTTAATTCTATTCTTTTCAAATATAGAAATTAAATCTTTTTCAATGATATTAATATTTTCTAAAAATTTATCTAAGTCATTGTTATTTTTAAGCTTCTCATCACTTTTTATTGCCTCTCTAGCCCTTTGAAGATTATCTAGAATTGCTAAACTTTCCTTTGCAAAATTAAATGATCCAAATTCAAATGCATCTTTAATTTCTTTCTCAAATCTTCGTCTTTGATTCTCAATTTCAGCCAATGATCTTAGTAGTTTTTCTTCTGCCTCTTTTAGTTTTTCCTCAATAGTTTTCTCTTTTGGAGTATCATTTTGATCATTATTCGTGTCTTTGGATAGCTCGTCATTTTCTTTTTCCAAATTATTTTTACTTAAATTCTTTTTATCTTTTTCTTCACTCATTTGATTTGCTATATAATAGCTAGTTTAAAAAATACTAGACTGAATATGAAAAAAATATTAATTGGGACACATAATAAAGGTAAATTTAAAGAAATCGCTTATTTATTGCCAAAAAAATACAAGAAAATTTCTCCTTTGAGTTTAAAAATTAAAAGTCCAAGAGAAACAGGCAAAACTTTTGTTTCTAATGCCAAACTCAAAGTAAAGTTTTTTTCAAAATTTGTTAATTATCCAGTTATTTCGGATGACTCAGGTTTATGTATAAAAGCTTTAAATAATAAACCCGGTATTTATTCCGCGAGATTAGCCAAAAAGCAAGGAAGTTTTTTTAAAGCGATGCAATTTATTTTAAAAAAAATGAAAAATAAAAAAAATAGAGATGCTTACTTTGTATGCAGCCTTTCCTTCAAAAATAAAAAAGGAAAAATAACAACAGTGCAGAGTAATTTAAAAGGAAAAATATCTACTAAAATATTAGGGCAAAGAGGTTTTGGTTACGATCCAATCTTTATTCCCGGAGATGAAAATCTTACATTTGGGCAAATTCCAAAATCAAAAAAAATCAATATGGATCATAGATTTTTAGCTTATAAAAAACTTTTGAAAAAAATTAAAATTTAACAAATTTTTTATTATCGGTTTTATAGATATCCAGTTCTTGAATTACTTTATTATTTGTAAAACTAAAAGTTCCTATTTTACCTTTAATTTTGCTTTTGAATGAAAAATCATTAATAGAATTTATTTTTCCATTTTTTTTCCAAGCGTAATAGATGAGACCAAGCGCATCATAAGTTAATATGGTAATTTCATTTGGATTTACATTAAATTTTTTGAAATATTTATTATTATATTTTTTGAATTCTTTATAGTTTACCGATGGATAATATAAATCTTTAATAGTATTTTCATAAAATATACTTTCATCAAACCATTGATTAACAGTAGTAAAAATTACATCTTTTGGATTTACGTCCGTATAAACTAATGAAGTTAAAACACTTTTAAGACTATTTCCAAAATCAATAATTATCACTGAGTCAAAGTCAACCTTCCCTAAGGTATATAATTGCTCTAATCTCTCTAATTGTCTTATAGACTCCTCATCTTCCTTATCTGCAAATATTTTTTTTCTAAGTTCTAAGTTTCTTTTTCTTTGAGTATAGTTAGTTAAAATTTCAATCTCACCAGTTAGGATTTCAGGATTTGTACTATAAGTAAAAGTTCTTGTTCCAGGTAAGTTTAATTTTTTAAGTTGTTTCTCTATAAGTTCTTGGTACTCATTTTTAGGGTACATTATAATTGTTTTATTTTTTTTTTGTTTTTTCAGAAAGTTGGATAGAGCTAACAATTGAGACTCCAAACTTATACCGATGCTAATTGTGTTATAAGAAAAATCTGGATTGATATTAGATGGAGAGATAAATATTAAATTACTATATTTTTTTACCTCTTCAAATTCTTCATTAGTAATAGGACCAATAATTGTTTTGACACCATTTGACTTCATATCATTTATAGCTTTATTAAGTTTTTCTTTATCATTAAAACCCGAGTCTCTAGGAACTATAATAACATTTGCATCGTTAATTTCTTCCAAAGCAAGTTGCAAAGAATAAAGTAATGATTTTCCAAGTTCACTATAGGAACCAGTTAAAGGAGCTAACAAACCTATCCTAAGTGTTTTATTGTTTTCATCGCTAGATAAGCTAGAGTTGAATAAAATTAATAAAATAAATAATAAAGAAAAAAACTTTCTACTCATAATGAAAATTACTCCTAAAAGTTTATATATTGTTTCAACGCCTATTGGAAATTTAGATGATATTACTTTTAGAGCAATGGAAGTTTTGAAAAAATCAGACATAATTCTATGCGAAGATACAAGGAGATCTGTAAAATTATTAAATCATTATAAAATTAAAAAAAAATTAGTTCCCTATCATAAGTTTAATGAAAAAAAACAAATAACATCTATTATTAAATATTTTAATGAGGGCAAAATTTTGTCTCTTATTTCTGATGCAGGAACACCCCTTCTTTCAGATCCAGGAAGATTATTAGTTAACGAGTGTTTATCTAATAAGATTAACGTTATACCAATACCTGGTGCCTCATCTATCACAGCGGCAATGAGCATTTCTGGCTTTAAAGATAAGTTTTTATTTTATGGATTCTTACCGAAAACTATTAACGAACTAGAAAAAGTCCTTAGTTCATTAACCGATTACAAATATACACAAATTTTTTTTATTCCATCAAAAAAAGTTAATTTTTATTTAAAAAGTTTCAAAAAATATTTTAAAGGAAGAAAAATTCTTATAGCCAAAGAAATAACTAAAATTCATGAAACTTTTTTGCGTGATAATATCGATGATTTGAAGATGATTAAAAATTCTTTTAAAGGCGAACTTACTGTAATCATTTCTGAACAATTTAATTATTCAAAAGAGATTGATGAAGAAAAAATTGTGAATAAAGCAAAAAAGTATTTAAAAAAGTATAGTCTGAAAGATAGTGTAGAATTAATTTTAGAAACAGAAAATATAAATAAAAAAAAAATTTACGACTTATGTTTGAAAATCAAAAATGAAGAAAATATTTAGTTTAATTTTTATTCTTTTTCTTGCCAGTTGTAGCTCAGCTACCCAATTTGGTGCTGGAGTTAATATCACTTTTGATCCCAGAACTATAGGTATGCAAATAGATGATACAATTATGCAAAAAAATTTATCAGCGAGACTAGCTCTTACTGATAAAAAATATTTTATATCGATTCAATCTGAAGTAATAGACGGGAGGATTTTTCTATCTGGTAAGGTAGATGAACCTGAAGAAAAAATTAAAATTACTAAAATGGCTTGGGAAACCAAAGGGGTAAGAGCAGTAAAAAATGCAATAGTAATTAAAGGTCAAAGTAATTTTAAATCTACAGCGAAAGATATACTAATTACCAGCCAACTAAGATCAGCTTTAATATTTAATAAAAAAACAAAATCAAGAAACTATACATTAGAAACTGTAAACAAAAATATATATATATTTGGAATTGCTATGGATGAAGATGAGAAAAAAGAAGTTATTAATGAAGCAAACAAAATTTATGACGTTAATGAAGTTATTCCATCAATATATTTAGCCTCCGAACTAAGCAGGACTAAGTTTTAATCAGAATAATCTATAACGTCCGAAGAATATGCGGCTATAGATGCCAAATTTAAAATTTCAGATGTTGTTGCTCTAAGCGGAGCAACTTCTATAGGTTGACCTAATCCAATTAATAATGGTCCAATATTTTTACCTCCGCCAAAAACTTTCATAAGTTTAGTTGAAATTGCAGCACTGTGTAAAGCAGGCATTATTAAAACGTTTGCCCTACCGACAATCTTTGAAAATGGATAAATTTCTTGATAAATTGGATTTAAAGCCACATCTGGTTGCATCTCTCCATCAAAATCAAAATCTGCTTTTTCTTTCTTTAATTTCTCGATCGCATCCCTCACGTGTCTAGTATTTCTGGATAAAGGTTTTCCAAAAGTGGAGTGAGATAAAAAAGCGACTTTAGGTTCAAAACCGAATAAACGTGCTATCCTGACACAAGATTTAGATATGTTTACTAATCTTTCGGCTGATGGTAACTCAGTAACATTTGTATCTGCTACTAATATAGTCTTTCCTTTTGATACAATCATTGTCATACCAAAAATTTCTTCTCCTGGTCTAGCTTCCACAACTTTTTTAAGCTTTTCTATTGAGGCTGCATAATGTCTAATATTACCTGTAACCATTGCGTCTGCATCTTTACAAGCAATCATTGAGGATCCCCAAGCAATTCTATCATTTCTCACTAATCTATCGACATCTCGTTCCAGTTGACCTTCTCTCTGAAGTTTTTTATATAAATGCTTAACATATTTCTCTCTTTTCTCTTTATGCGTAGAATTTACTATTTCGATTTTATAATTTTCATCTAATCCTATTTTTTTTAATTGTTCTTTAACCCTATTCTCAGCACCAATTAAGATTGGAATTCCTAATTTATTTTTACCGAATTCAATAGCGGCCTTAAGCATATTTTCATCTTCACCTTCAGCAAAAATAACTCTTTTTGGATTTTTTCTAATTTTAGCATTAATACCTTGCATAATAGACATTGACGGGTCTAGACGGTTTGTAAGTTGATCTTTATATAATTGAAAATCCTCTATTTTTTTTCTAGCAGCACCACTCTTCATAGCTGCCTCAGCAACAGCAGCAGGGATTACGCTTATTAACCTAGGGTCAAAAGTTGACGGAATAATATAGTTTTTTCCGTATCTTGGACGATCTCCACCGTAAGCCGCAACAACTTCGTCCGGAACATTTTCTCTCGCTAAAAGTGCTATAGCATTAGCTGCAGCTACTTTCATATCTTCATTAATAGCTTTGGCCCTAACATCGAGCGCACCTCTAAAAATATATGGAAAACCGATAAGATTATTTACTTGATTAGGATAATCAGACCGTCCAGTAGCAACAATTGCATCATCCCTTGTCTCTTCAATCAATTCAGGCTTAATTTCTGGATCTGGATTTGCACAAGCAAAAATAATTGGATTTTTAGCCATTGATTTTATCATTTCTTTCGAAACCACATCTTTAGCTGAAAGGCCTAAAAAGACATCTGCATCTTTCATAGCTTGATTTAAAGTTCTTAATTTTGTTTCGATTGCATGTGCAGATTTAAACTGATCAATATTTTTTCTACCTTTATAAATAACACCCTTGCTATCACACATTATGATATTTTCACTTTTTACACCTGAGCTTTTAAATAAATTTGCGCAAGCTTGAGCAGAAGCACCAGCACCGTTAACAACAACTTTTACTTTTGAAATATTCTTTTTAGAAATATCTAAAGCATTTATTAATGCAGCAGTAGTTATGATCGCTGTTCCGTGTTGATCATCGTGAAACACTGGAATGTCTAATGTCTCTTTTAATCTCTGCTCAATAATAAAACAATCAGGTGCTGCAATATCCTCTAAGTTAATTCCTCCAAAAGTCCCACTGATATTTTTTATTGTCTCAATAATTGACTCCGTATCTTTATTATCAATTTCAATATCTATTGAGTCAATATCAGCAAAACGCTTAAACAAAACTGACTTTCCTTCCATTACTGGCTTTGACGCAAGTGAACCTAAATTTCCTAATCCTAAAATCGCACTTCCGTTACTAATGACCGCAACAAGATTCCCTTTGCTTGTGTAGTCGTATGCTAAATCAGGATTTTTTGCTATTTCTTTAACTGGCGCTGCTACCCCTGGCGAATATGCAAGGGATAAATCTCTTTTTGTTGTTAAAGGTTTCGAAGAGCCTATCTCAATTTTGCCTGACTTTCCTTTTATATGAAAATCAAGAGCTTCTTTATCTGAATAGTGATCAATCTCTGTTTTTTTTGGCATTTAGATTAATGAGTATGTAATATAAAAAATAATAATTCACTAAAAATTTATGGCCTAAATAAGAAATTTATGAACTTACTTTCCTCGACGTCAATATTTAGTTTATTTACCTTAATCAGCAGAGTTTTGGGCTACTTAAGAGATATCTTAATCGCTGTTTTTTTAGGAGCTTCTATCTTTGCCGACGCTTTTTTTGTAGCATTTAGATTACCTAATACCTTCAGACGTTTGTTTGCAGAAGGAACTTTTAATGCCGCATTTATTCCAAGTTATACATCGGCGAAAATGACAAGTAAAAAAGAAGCAAAAAAATTCGCTGATAATGTTCTGAGCCTACTTGTTCTAATTTTACTATTTTTAGTAACTTTGGTAGAAATTTTTACCCCGTACTTAGTATATTTAATTGCACCAGGGTTTATTGATAACGAAATAAAATTTGATTTAGCGGTAGAATTAACAAGAATTACTTTCCCCTTTTTACTCTTTGTCAGTTTGTCCTCTTTTTTTTCGGGTATATTAAATTCTAACAATAAGTTTGCAGCTGCAGCAGCTGCACCCATAATTTTAAATATAGTTTTAATTAGTAGTTTGATTGTTTCATTTTTCTACGGTTTGGATTATGCAAAACAGTTATCTTATGGAGTGACCCTAGCAGGGATATTACAATTAATTTTTTTAATAATTATTTCACAAAAATTATATAAACCTAATTTCTCATTTTATTTCAAAATTAAAAGTAGAGTAAAATTTTTTTTTAAAAAACTTCTGCCAAGTATTTTATCTTCTGGCGTTACACAAATAAATATTTTGATAGGCACAATTATTGCTTCTTTCCAATCAGGAGCGGTTTCTTATTTGTATTACGCAGACAGAGTGTATCAAATCAATTTGGCAATAGCCGGTATCGCTGTAGGCACAGTTTCATTACCAGTATTATCAAAAGCTTTCAAATCAAGAAATGCAAATAAAGTTTCTAATATTCAAAATAATTCTTTTCAACTTTCTTTATTATTTTCAATACCAGCAAGTTTCGGATTAGTCTTAGCTTCAGAAGAAATAATTAACGCTTTGTTTGGATACGGTTCATTTTCTTATGACGATGTAAAATTGACAGGAGATGCTCTAAAATATTTTGGTTATGGAGTTCCAGCTTTTGCACTAATAAAAGTTTTATCAAATTTTTACTTTGCTAGAGATAATACGAAATCTCCGTTTTATATTTCTGTATTTATTGTTTTAACCAATGTCACAATAAGTCTATCTTTTTTCTCTAAAATTGGATTTTTAATTATTCCAGCTGCTACAAGTATATCCACATGGTTAGGTGTGTTTATTTATATTTACTTATTAGAGCAAAATAATTCACTACTTTTAAAAACCAAATTAATAAAAAATTCAATTAAGATATTAATATCTACATTTATAATGTCTTTTATTCTCGTTTTTGCTTTAGACACCTATGCTAATAACCTAAAATATATTAGCAACTATAAAGTGATTTATTTAATCTTAATAATAAGTTTTGTTGGATTTATTTATTTGTTATCGTGTTATTTATTAGGGATTTTGAATTTAAAAAAATATAGAACTAATTAAATGAGTAAGAAAAAATTGGTATTTTCTGGTGTTCAACCAACTGGAAATTTGCATTTAGGAAATTATCTTGGAGCATTAAAGAACTTTGTTTCATTGCAAAAGGAAATGGAGTGTATTTATTGTGTAGTTGATTTACACGCTATTACAGTTTTTCAAAATCCAACTGATCTCTATGATAATGTTTTAGAAACAACAGCGAGTTTTTTAGCGACGGGTTTGAACCCAGATAAAAGTATTATTTTTAATCAATCTTCTGTTTCCGGCCATTCAGAATTAGCTTGGATTTTAAACTGTGTTTCCAGAGTAGGATGGTTAAACAGAATGACACAATTCAAAGATAAAGCTGGATCGGATAAAGAAAAAGCTAGTGTTGGTTTATACATTTATCCAAATTTAATGGCTGCTGATATTTTACTATATAAAGCTACTCACGTACCAGTAGGCGATGATCAAAAACAACATTTAGAATTGTCAAGAGACATAGCTCAAAAATTTAATAATGACTTTAAGTGTAAGGATTTTTTTCCTCTTCCTGAGCCATTAATTTCAAAGAACATTTCTAGGGTAATGAGTTTAAGAGATGGATTAAAAAAAATGAGCAAATCTGAGGAGTCTGATTATTCAAGAATAAATCTTCAAGATACAGCAGATGAAATAAATAAAAAAATTAAAAAGGCAAAGTCTGACTCAGACTCTATTCCAGACAATTTAAAATTATTGGAAAAAAAACCAGAAGCTTTAAATTTACTAAATATTTACTCAGAATTAACAAAAAACGATTTTAAAACAATTCTTTCCGAGATGAGTGGAAAAGAATATTCATTTTTAAAAACAAAATTAGCAGAAGTTTTAGTTGAAGAAATCATCCCCATAGGTACGGAAATTAAAAAATTAATGAACGATAAGTCGCATCTTAAAAAAATTCTAAAAAAAGGCAGTGAAAAAGCTAATGTTATTGCTGAGGAAAACTTAAAAAATATACGTGAAAAAGTTGGTTTGATATAATATAAACTTTTGATGATACAAACAGAAATAACACCTAACCCAAATTCGCTTAAGTTTTTGTCTGAAAATGTAATTTCAGCAGTGGGTACTGAAGAGTTTCATAAAAGCAAAATAAATGAGGTATCAAATCCGTTTATAAAAGAATTGTTAGATTTGAAAGGTGTGGAATTAATATTGCTATCAAAAAACTTTTTATCAGTTAAAAAAACTAAAGAAGTTTCATGGAATGAACTTAAGCCAATGGTGATCTCACATTTAAATGATTATTTCGAAAAAAATAATGAACCCATTTTGAAGGTTGAAAGTGCGGTAAATACTGAAAAAAATAAAGATGAGACTGTTAATAAAATTTTAGAAGTTTTAGATACAAAAATAAGACCAGCTGTGGCAAAAGATGGTGGGGATATTAAATTTAAGTCTTTTGAAAATGGTGTTGTAAAAGTCGAGCTACAAGGAAGTTGCTCTGGTTGCCCAAGTTCATTAATGACTTTAAAACAAGGGGTTCAAAATCTTTTAAAACATTATGTTAAAGAAGTTAACTCCGTTGAGGCTATATAAATGAAAAAAAAATTAAGTTATAGAGATAAGTTAATAGAACTCGCCTACATCTATGATGTCAAAGAAATTAAAGAGTATGAAAAAAGTAGAAAAAATTTAACTACAGGTCAACTAGAACTTATACTTAAAAAGAATAAGATTATAATTCCAAAAGATTTTAAGTCTAATTTTATAAGAGATACCTTTATTAAGCCAATCTCAAAAGTAAAATCAAATTTAATAGAATATAAAGAGGAAAAAATTAAAGCGAAAAATAAATTAATAAGAAAAGCTGAAAATTTAAAATATGATACAAAAAGAAACATTAATAGATCAATTCACGGTTTATGGATAAGTCTCGGAAAAATAGGATTAAATTTTTTAAATATTATTCCTAAGCTTGGAAATGTAATTTATAAATTTTTTGGCGATCTTTTTACAGACATATTCAATGGTATTTATAATCAGCAGATAGATCCCAAAAAAGCTAGGAATGTAATTATAGGATTTTTTGTAATTGCATTTGCAACTTCAATAACGATTAGTGCAGTTAACTATTTTGGAGATGAAGATTTAACTAAAAAACTAGAGGCAAAAAAAACCGAAGTTAAAAAGGATTTAAAAAAAGAGGTTAAAAAGCCTGAAGTAAAAAAACCTAAAGTTAAAAAAGAGGTTAAAAAGCCAGAGGTGAAAGAGGAGATAAAGAAACCTGAGCTTAAAGTAAAAAGAAAAGATGTTAATGAAGTAATACTTCCTAACTTAAACTTAAAAACTGAAACGGTCTTGAATCTGTTTAAAGATGTAGACTATAAATTAAGCGAAGTTAGAGTAGAGAAACTTGTAAAACCTATTTACTTTACTCAATTTCCAAGAGATCTTGAGACAATACAAAGTACTAAATTAAAGAAAGAAACGTTTATTCAAATAGTATTACCTTTAGTTGTTGCGGAGAATGAGAGAATTTTAGATGACAGAGAAAAATTAAAAGTTTTATCTGAAAAAAAATATACAACTGATTTAGAAAAACAATGGCTCAGACAAAAACTTTTAGAGTATAAAGTTAAGAAAGGTGATTTGAGAGAACTCATGGTAAGAATGGATATAATTCCAACATCTATTGCACTTGCGCAAGCAGCAAAAGAAAGCGGGTGGGGTACTTCTAGGTTTGCTTTAGAAGGAAACGCTATTTTCGGTCAATGGACTTGGAGCGGACAAGGTATAGCGCCTTTAAATAGAGAGAGTAATAAAAATCATAAAATATTGAAGTTTCCAATATTGAGGGCTTCCGTCAAAGCTTATCAGAATAATTTAAATACTCATAAAAGTTATAAAAATTTTAGAGATAAAAGATTTAAACTTAGAGACAAAAATAAAAAAATCAGTGGTTTAGACCTTACGGATACATTAAAAAATTATGCCCAAACAGGTGATGAGTATACTAAAATTTTAAATCAGATTATAAGGCAAAACAGATTAACAGATTTTGAACCTGTAAAACTAGTAGGTTCTGTTAAACAAGTAGAGTTAAGTTCTTAATTATCTGTCTGCAATAACAAATTGAACACCTAACCATCTCCAATAACCACTCTGATCTCTTAACGAACAATTTATTCTACCCCTTTCTCCTTCAAATTTTTCGTTAATATTAACTAATAAAGTGTTATCATTTGAAAATTTAATATCAGATTGTCGCCATTTATTGCCTTCATTAGAATAACAACTTAACGATTTTAAATTTTTTATACCGTCATAAAATTCTATTTTTACTTTAGGAGGGTTTTTATTTTGTAAAAGATATTTTTCGTCTGGCGTAATATTTTTGTATTTAAATGGCAATGTCTTTGTTAAAGATTTAAATCTCTTTATCTCACCGTATTTTTCATTTATTGGATATCTAGGTAATTCGTAAAAGTCTTTAGTTTCATCGATTACACCTGAATGTTGTCCGAAAGCATATTTAAAATTCAAGGATTTTATAATTTCCTTAAATTCTAAACTATATTCTCCAAATGGATAAGAAAAAAAATCAGAATTTTTTCCGAGTTCTTTTTTAAATATTGAAATTGATTTTTTTATATCATCTTTTATTAGTTTACTGCTCTCCTCCACTAAATACTCATGAGTATGACTGTGATTTCCAATTTCAACGAAATTCTCTTTGCTTATTTCTCTAATTTGATCCCAGGTCATATAATTATATGCTCCAACTTCTCTGGTACTAACAAAAAGTATAAATGGAATTTTTTTTTCTTTTAATATAGGCCAAGCATTTTCATAAAAAGATAAAAAACCATCATCGATCGTTAAAAGAATTTTTCTTTGAGTTTTATTTTTTTTTAAGTTCATTTTCGAAGTTTAAAGGATTAATTAAACTTATATTATTTTCTTCAATTATTTTTAAATGATTTAAAAAATCCTCCATCTTAATATTAGTCGAAGGGTATTTGTTTTCCTCAAATCTATGGTACATTAAAGAAATTATGCCATAGTCATCAATCATTAAAGTGGGTTGGTTAGAATATAATTTATTTTGAAAACATAAAGTCGTTAAAAAAAATAGAATGATAAAAAATTTTTTAATTTTAAGCTGCATAGGCAAAGAAGATAAAATAGGTTTAAGAATTAATGAAAAATTTTATATACATAATTTTGATAAAAAAACTGACATTGATCTGTTGGTACTAAACATATTAAATATGATTAAAAAATACAAAACAAATATTGACAATAATTTCTCAATAATCGTAAATAATGGACCTGGAAGTTTTTCTTCTTTAAGGGCTGCTATCGCTGTAGCTAAAGGAATTAAAATATCAAAAAAAATTAGTATATATGGATTTAAAGACAGGGATCTTGGTCAATTTAAGCTCGCTAATATTGAGCTTTTAATCAAAAAAAATTTAATTCGAAAAAATTTGATAAAACCCATATATTTAAGTTAAATTAATCCTATGAACTCGATTGAGGAAAAGTGCCAAAAAAAGGGAGTAAGACTCACAGATCAAAGAAAAACTATAGCTAAAGTTTTATCTGAGTCAAAAGAAGTTTACGGTTCCAAGGATCATCCTGATGTAGATGAGCTTCATAAAAGAGTATCAGAAATAGATAAAAAAATTAGTATTGCAACAGTTTACAGAACAGTAAAACTATTAGAAGAGTCAGGGATTCTAGAAAAACATGATTTTAAAGGTGGTAAAGCACGATATGAACCATCTTTGGACGAGCACCATGATCACTTAATCGATATTAACAGTGGAGAAATAATAGAATTTGTAGATAAAGATATTGAAAAACTGCAATACGAAGTTGCAAAAAAATTAGGGTATAAATTAGTAGATCATAAATTAGAATTATATGGTTCAAAAATAAAAAAATAATTTGTCAAAAAAAATCTTTATCAAAACTCTTGGATGTCAAATGAATGAATACGATAGCAATCGTATTTTAGATTTAACAAAAAAAATTGATTACGTCCAAACGGTAGAATTACAAGAAACCGACTGTTATATACTCAACACTTGCCACATAAGAGAAAAAGCAACAGATAAAGTTTATCATGAAATTGGAAGGGTTAAAAAAAAATTTAGAAATAAACGTAAGCCGATAGTTTTGATAGCAGGATGTGTAGCACAAGCTGAAGGAGATATATTATTAAAAAAAGAGAAATATATCGATGCCGTCATTGGGCCACAGTCATATCATCAAATTAATGATATAATTTTTAAATTAGAGAGAAAATTAAGACCAATAAATTTTACAGAATTTGATGTAGTACAAAAGTTCGATACCTTAAATTCATTTAAAAATTCTAATAATAAAATTTCAAGTTTTTTAACGATTCAAGAGGGCTGTGATAAATTTTGTAAGTTCTGTGTTGTTCCTTACACAAGAGGAGCAGAGTATTCAAGATCAACTGAAGAAATATTTTTAGAGGCTAAACAGCTCGTAGCTAATGGAGCCAGAGAGATAACTCTTTTGGGTCAAAATGTTAATGCTTATAATTTTGAAAATAAGAAACTTTCTAATTTAATTTTTGAAATCTCAAAAATAAAAGATCTTAAAAGAATTAGATATACTACCTCTCATCCTAAAGATTTTAATGAAGATTTAATAAATGCTCATAAGGATTGTGAAAAATTAATGCCATTAGTTCATTTACCTGTACAAAGTGGTTCCAATAAAATTTTAGAGGCGATGAATAGAAAGCATACGATAGAGGAATATGAAAAATTAATAGAAAGATTAAAAACGAAAAATCCAAATATAAAATTTTCAAGCGATTTTATAATCGGTTATCCTGGTGAGACAATACATGACTATAAATTAACTGAAAAATTAATGAAAAATATTAAATATATTAATTCATATTCATTTATTTTTAGTGCAAGACCAGGTACGCCTGCATTCAAATTAGATAAAATGAATGAAAAAGAGGTAAAAAAAAGATTAATCAGTTTCCAAACCCTTGCGGGAGAGATTAAAACACAATATAGAAAAAAGTTAATAGATAAAGTATCTAATGTTTTATTTGAAAATCAGATTAATAACGAAAATAAATATTTTGGTAGAGATGAATATTTAAACTCAATAATTGTAGAAAGTAATGTAAATTTGATCGGTAAGATTAAGAAAGTAAAAATAACTAGTGGTAATCATAATACTTTATTTGGAGAGATTATCTCTCAAATAAATCAAAATACCTGCGCTGCTTAAAAATGTCAGAAATAAGTAAAATAGAACAAAGCTTGCTCATAAAAAAAATAGACAAAGAGACGGTAAATATTTCAATTAATGAGAATGAAATGTTGATGTCTATCGTTGGTCAATTTGATCAAAATTTAAAAAATTTATCAAAACTTACTAAAACTAATGTTTATTTCAGAGGAAACTCTATTACGTGTAAAGGCAATAAAGAAAATCTACTTACTTTTTGTGAAGCTATAAAGTTTTTAGTTAACAAATATATTTTAACTAATATTATAGAAAAAGAAGATATAGTCTTATCAGTGAAAAAAAATATAGAAATTGAAGAGTCTAATGTTAAGACATTCCAACAACTCATAAAAACTCCAAAAAAGTCTGTTATAGCAAGATCCGAAAAACAATCAGAGTATATAAAAGCACTAAAAGAAAATGACATAGTAATGTCTTTAGGGCCTGCAGGAACAGGAAAAAGTTTTTTAGCTGTCTCTGTGGGAATTACTTTGTTAATGGAAAAGAAGATAGATAGAGTGATTTTATCTAGACCGGCTGTAGAGGCTGGAGAAAAATTAGGTTTTTTACCTGGTGACATGAAAGAAAAAGTTGACCCTTATCTAAGACCTCTTTACGACGCATTATATGAACTTTTTGGAGCCGAAAAAATAGATAAAAAAATTGAGACAGGTGAAATTGAAATAGCACCCCTAGCTTTTATGAGAGGAAGAACATTAAAAAACTGTTTTGCAATTTTAGATGAAGCCCAAAATGCTACTGAAACTCAAATTAAAATGTTTTTAACGAGGATTGGTGAAAATTCAAAATTAGTTGTTAATGGTGACCCTAGTCAAATCGATTTAATAAATAAATCTTTCTCTGGTTTAGTAAAGTCAAAAAATATTTTAAAGAATATTGATGAAATTAAGATAATTGAATTTGATCATAACGATGTAGTAAGACATCCATTGGTTTCAAAAATTATTAGGGCTTACCAAAATAAAAGCACTGATGATCAAAATTAATGTCATTACAAATAATATTAATTGGCAAAAATTTATTAGAAATCCAAATAATTATATAGATAGAAAAGTAAGAAGAATTAATTCAAAAAATAAAAAAATATTAAATAACAAAGTTTATTGTACCTTGCTTTTATCTGGAGCAAAAGAGATAAAAAATTTAAATAAAAAATTTAGAAAGAAAAACAAAACAACAGATGTATTATCTTTTCCATTTTATTCAAAAAAAGAGCTCACAAACAGACTTAGAAATAATATTGAGGTTTATCTTGGAGATATAATTATTAATTTGAATAAAATAAAAAAATACAAAGAAAAAAAATTTAAAAAAGAATTTGATAAATTATGGGTGCATGGCTTGGTTCACTTATTAGGCCATGATCATAAAAAGAAAAAAGATTATTCAAAAATGCATAAAATTGAGAGAAAATATATTAAAATTATTAATGGTGAAAAAATATATTAATAACCGCCTCTTTATATTGTATTTAATACCTTTTTTTATCGGTTTATTGACGGTTTTATCTTTTCAACCTTTTAATTTCACACTCATTAATTTTATAATTTTTCCATTATTCTTCTATTTAATTGTTTTCATTTCAAAAAAATCTAGATCGGTATACAGAAAGAAACCTTACAAAAGAAATTTCTTTTTAGTTGGTATTTCATTTGGTTTCGGTTTTTATTTGAGTGGAATTTCCTGGATAACAAATTCATTAACATTTGACGAAAGCTTTAAAGTCTTAATTCCCCTTGCCTTAATTCTAATTCCTTTATTTTTGAGTTTATTTTTTGCTTTTCCAATCTTATTTATTGGGCCTAAACTAAAATTTGATTTTTCCTCGATAATTATTTTTTCAGGTATTTTAGCTTTTTCTGATTATTTAAGAGGAAAATTATTTACAGGTTTCCCTTGGAATTTATGGGCTTATAGCACTTCATGGAGTAGTGAAATTCTCCAAATTTTAAATTTTACTGGATTATATTCTTATAACTTAATTGTTATAACTTTATTTTCATTACCCGTAATAATTTTTCTTAATATTAGCAAAGTTCGTAAAATGATAATTATTTTTTTAATTGGGTTATTTATCTTAGGACTATATATTTTTGGAAGTTTTATAATTAATAAAAATAATAAATTTGTTAGCACAGTTGGCGAAAAAATATTAATAAAAATCGTATCTCCTAATTTTGATTTAGAATACGGTCTAACGGAAAAAGATGTAGAGCAAAGATTGAGAAAATTGATACGATATAGTGATCCTGTAAAAGGTAAAAAAACTTTATTTGTTTGGCCGGAAGGAGTTTTTAGTGGATATAGCTATAATGAAATTTTGTCTTTTAAAGAGTTAATTAAAAAAAATTTTTCAAATGATCATTTGATTATTTTTGGTGTTAATAAAATGAATTTTGAAATGAAACAATTTTACAATAGCATGCTAGTTGTGGATAATAATTTTGAATTAATTCAAAGTTACAATAAAAGAAAGCTTGTCCCATTTGGAGAGTTTTTACCATTTGATAAATTTTTTAATAAATTTGGTCTAAAAAAAATTACAGAGGGACGGGGATCATTTTTAGCAGGTAGTAAAAATAAAAATATAAAAATTGAAAAACTAAATATTTTACCCTTAATTTGTTATGAAGTAATTTTTACAGAACTTATCCAAAAATCTGATTTAGAAACAAATATTATAATTAATATTTCCGAAGACGGATGGTTTGGTAGCTCGATAGGACCTGATCAACACTTTGTTAAATCTATTTTCAGAGCTATTGAAAATAATACTTTTTTTATAAGATCTGCTAATAAAGGTAAAAGTGCCATTATAGATAACAAAGGAAACATAATAAAAGAATTAAATCGAAATGAAACTGGGAATTTAGAATTTGAAGTTCCGTTAATAAAATCAAAAAAAATTAAAAATGATTTGATATTTTTAACTCTTTTAATTACATATCTTTTTATCTTTTTAATTTACAGAAAAAAACATGAAAAATAATAAATATTTATTTACAAGTGAGTCAGTATCCGAAGGTCATCCGGATAAAGTCTGCGATAGAATTTCTGACATGGTAGTTGATGCTTATTTATCTAGAGACCCAGTAGCAAGAGTTGCTTGTGAAACTTTAACAACAACTAACAAAGTTGTTTTAGCAGGAGAAATAAGAGGACCAAAAATTGAAAAAGATGAAATAATTTCTAAAGTTAGAGAATGTATTAAAGATATCGGTTATGACCAGGATGGATTTAGTTGGAAAAATGCTAATATTGAGTCATTCCTCCATGAGCAGTCGCCCGATATTGCTATGGGTGTTGACTCAAAAGATAATAAAGATGAAGGAGCTGGTGACCAAGGAATTATGTTTGGATATGCCTGCAATGAAACAGATGAACTAATGCCTGCACCAATTTACTATTCTCATAAAATATTAAGGTTGATGGCTGAAGACAGAAAAAAAGGAAATTTAAAAGGAATCGAACCAGACTCGAAAAGTCAAGTTACAATGCTTTATGAAAATGAAAAACCAGTAAAAGTTACCTCAGTAGTAATCTCTACTCAACATTCTAAAAATTTAAATCAAGAAAAAGTTAGAGAGGTAATTATTCCTTACATAAAAAAATCAATACCTGAAAACTTTTTAACAGATTTAGACTCAAAAGAAATTTATATAAATCCAACTGGCCAATTTATTATTGGAGGACCAGATGGTGATACAGGTTTAACGGGAAGAAAAATTATTGTTGACACTTACGGTGGAGCCGCACCACACGGCGGTGGGGCGTTCTCTGGGAAGGATCCGACAAAAGTTGATAGATCTGCGGCATATGTTTCAAGATATTTAGCTAAAAATATCGTAGCCGCAGGAGTTTCTGAAAGATGTTTAATTCAATTAGCTTATGCTATTGGTGTTTCAAAGCCGTTATCAATTTTTATTAAACTAGCTAATGGAGATGAAGGAAAAATTGAAAAAGTAAAAAAAACAATTGAAGAGAATTTTAATTTATCACCAAGAGGAATAAGGGAATTATTAAAACTAAATAACCCAATTTATGAAATCACCTCTGCATATGGACACTTTGGAAGAAAGCCAACAAATAAAGGTGAATTTACTTGGGAAAAGACAAATAAAACTGATTTATTTAAACTGTAATCTTGAAAAAACCACAAATTTCTTTTAAAACCTAATTAAATTAATTGAACTTTCAAAATGGGCACTAGCCCATTTTTTTTTAGGGAATATAAAAAATGCTTAATAGGGGATTAGATAAATTAGAACTTTTAAGAATTGTAGAAGCAGTAGCTAACGAGAAATCGATAGACAAAGAGCTTGTTATCGGCTCTATGGAAAGCGCTATTCAAAAAGCTGCTCTTACTAAATTTGGAAATGATAACAATATTGAAGTTGTTATTGATAGAGAAAACGGTGAAATTAAAATTCAAAAAGTTTTAGACATAGTAGATAAAGTCGAAGATCCTGCGAGAGAAATCACTTTACAGGATGCGCAAAAAAGTCAACCAGAAAACAAAGATTTAAAAATTGGTGAAAAAATATTCGAAGAGTTACCCCAAATAGATTTCGGGCGTATTGCTGCACAAAGCGCAAAACAAGTTATTAGCAGTAGGGTTAGAGAAGCAGAAAAGAATAGACAATTTGAAGACTTCATTGATAAGCAAGGACAAATACTAAGCGGTATAATCAAGAGATTAGAATATGGAAATATTATAGTTGATTTAGGTAAAGCTGAAGGTGTTATTAAAAAAGATGAGTTAATACCTAGAGAAATTTTAAAAACAGGAGATAGAGTGAAAGCTTATTGTTATGAAGTCAAAAAAGAATTGAAGGGGCATCAAATATTTTTATCTAGAGCTCACCCGCAGTTTCTAGCAAAATTGTTTTTTCAAGAAGTTCCAGAAATTTATGAAGGAACAATAGAAATAAAATCTGTAGCAAGAGATCCTGGTAGTAGAGCAAAAATTTGTGTTCATTCTCAGGACTCATCAATAGATCCGGTAGGAGCCTGCGTTGGTATGCGAGGAAGTAGAGTTCAAACTATAGTAAATGAATTACATGGTGAAAAAATCGATATAATTAAGTGGACGGAAGATTTACCAACATTAATTTCCGAGTCATTATCTCCGGCTGAAATACAGCGTGTGCTTATTGATCAAGACAACAAAAGAATAGATATAATTTTATCAGAAGAAAACTTAAGCAAAGCTATTGGAAGGAGAGGACAAAATGTGAGACTAGCCTCAAAATTAACAAATTATGAGATAGATATACTTACAGATAAAGAGGACTCCGATAGAAGACAAGCTGAATTTAAAGATAGAACAGAGACATTAATTAAAAATTTAGAGGTTGATGAAACATTAGGTCAACTGTTGGTATCAGAGGGATTTATATCAATTGATGAAATCGCTCAGGCCAGTCCAGAAGATATATCAAAGATTGAAGCTATAGACGAAGAAACAGCTAAAGAATTAATTTCACGATCAAAAGATACGCTTAAAAAAGAAAAAGAAGCTGTTGCTCAAAAGTTAAAAGAACTAGGTGTAGATGATAAATTAGTAAATCTTAAAGGCATGACGCAAGGAATGCTTGTTATATTGGGTCAAAAAAACATTAAAAAAATAAGTGATTTTGCTGACTTATCATCTGATGAACTAATAGGTGGATTTGACGAGATTAAAGGAAAAAAAATTAGAATAGATGGTTATTTAGAAGAATTCTCGCTTTCTAGAAAAGAAGCTGATGATTTAATTATGGCAGCTAGAGAGATAGCCTACAAATAATGTTATGGAAAAAGATAAAAAAAAAACACTCACGATTTCCTCAAATCTTAAGAAAAAAATTGATACAACTTCAATTACTACATCAGGAAAAAAATCTTTTTCTGTAGAGAAAAAAAAGTCTTTTAGAGCTGGTAAATCTTTCAATAAACCCTCCTCACCAAATTTAAATATCAATCCTGAAATTAAGAAAAAAAATTTTGCTAGAAAATTTATTGAACAACAAGCTACTAAAGATTTTATAAAAAAAGATAATAAACCTGCAGGAAAAAGTAAATTAAAACTCAAAGGGCCAGTTGACAAGAGAGACTTTAAACTAACTGTATCTAGAGCACTTAACGTAGAGGAGATAGAGATAAAACAAAGAAGTTTGGCTTCTGTTAAACGAGCAAGATTAAAAGAAAAGAAAAAACCCTTGGGAGAGGAAAAGAAAGAATTTAAAAAAGTTATACGTGAGGTAAAAATACCTGAGCAAATTACCATTCAAGAACTTTCAAATCGAATGGCAGAAAAATCCAACGATATAATTAAATTTTTATTTAATATGAAAGTAGTTGCAACGATTAACCATAATATTGATAAAGATACGGCGGAATACATCGTTAAAGAATTTGGTCACAAACCAATTTTAGAAGAAAAACCTTCAATAGATTCTAATAGATCAAAAGAAAAGTTTTTAGGTGAGGTAAAAAGCAGACCGCCAGTTGTTACAATCATGGGGCATGTGGATCATGGAAAAACTTCTCTTTTGGACGCTCTAAGAGATACAAATGTTGTATCGGGAGAACATGGAGGAATAACGCAACATATTGGTGCTTATCAAGTTAAAGCAGGTGATAATAAACTAATTACATTTATCGATACACCTGGTCACGCTGCTTTTACCGAGATGAGAGCTAGAGGTTCAAAAATTACTGACATCGTAGTTTTAGTGGTTGCAGCAGATGATGGAATTAAACCTCAAACTGTTGAAGCAATAAAACACGCTAAAGCAGCTAAAGTACCCATAATTGTAGCAATAAATAAATGTGATTTACCTGAAAAGAATATAAGCAAAATCAAAAATGAAATGATGCAATTTGAACTTATTTCTGAGGATTTGAGTGGAGACACATTATTTGTAGAAGTTTCAGCACTAAAAAAAATTAATTTAGACAAACTGAAAGAGAGTATTCTTCTACAATCCGAAATTCTCGACTTGAAAGCTTCATATAGTGATAAGGCCAGAGGTGTTGTTATCGAATCCAAAATTGATAAAGGTAAAGGTCCAGTATCTACAATTCTTATCAATAATGGAAAGTTAAATCGTGGAGATTACTTTATTTGCGGAGATACTTGGGGAAAAATAAGAGCGATGATTAATTATGAGGGTAGAATGGTTAATGAAGCTTTACCATCAATGCCAGTTGAAATCCTAGGCATGAATAGTTCTGCGTACGCTGGAGCTGAGTTTATGGTTACAAAAGATGAGGAAGAAGCTAAAGCAATGACTGAGTTTAAAAAAAATAATTCAGATCAAAACAAAGTTTTAGCAAAAGACAAAACAACATTATTTGACAATACAAAAGATAAAGATGAATTAAATATAATCATAAAATCCGATGTACAAGGTTCTAGCGAGGCATTAAAAATGGCAATTAACAAAATAGAACATAAAGAAGTGCAAGCAAAAATTATTTTATCCGACATAGGCATGATAAACGAAACGGATGTTTCTTTAGCAAAGGCTTCTAAAGCTATTCTTATTGGTTTTAATGTGAAACCAAATAGAGAGGCAAAAAAATCAGCAGAAGAGCAAAAAATTGAAATTAAGTATTTTAATATTATCTATGAAGCTTTAGATTATGTTGAAAAATCTTTATCTGGTCTTTTAGAACCAGATATAAAAGAAACAGTCTTAGGAAGTGCAGAAATTCAAAAAATTTTTAAAGTATCATCTGCTGGTAAAATTGCAGGTTCCAAAGTAATAAATGGTGAGATTAAAGCAAAGTCTAAAGCAAGAATTATAAGGGACGGTGTAGTAGTTTATAGTGGAGAAATTTTATCAATTTTTAGGGAAAAAAATCAAGTTAAAGAAGTTGGCACTGGTCTAGAATGTGGTATTAGCATAAAAGATTTTATTGATTTTAAAGAAAAAGACGTAATAGAGTCATATCTTTCGGAGGAGATTAAAAGATCGATTTGAAATGATGAATAATCAGTCTACTCAAAAACCGTATAGTCAGAGACAGCTAAGAGTCGGGGAACTTGTTAAACAAAATCTTGGGGAATTATTTATTAGAAACGAAGCAAAAATACCATCAATTAATACTAAACTTATTACCGTGACTGAAGTTAGAATGACCCCAGATTTAAAAACAGCACGAGTTTACGTAATTCCATTGGGGGGTGGTGAAACTAAAGAAACAGTTAGGATCTTGACGGAGTACTCGCATCTTGTTAGAAAAGCTTTATCTAAAAGGCTAGATATTAAGTTTCTTCCTAAACTCATTTTTGTTGAAGATAACTCATTTGAATATGCTGAAAAGATTGAAAAGATTATAAGACAAAATAAAGAAAATGATAAAGAAAAAAAAAGATACAATTAAAGCTTTAGCGCTTCACGAAAAGGACGTTGGTTCCACAGAAATACAAATAGGATTGCTAACAAATAAAATTACAAAATTATCAGAGCATTTTAAAAAGTTTAAAAAGGATAAACATTCAACTTTAGGTTTGACTAAATCAGTAAATAAAAGAAAAAAGCTTCTTACATACCTTAAAAAGAAAAATGTTGTGTCCTATCAAAAGGTCATTAAACAATTAAATTTAAGGAAATAATGTTTAAAATACATAAAGAAGAATTAGAAGTTAATGGCAAAAAATTATCTTTAGAGACCGGCAAAGTAGCTCGCCAAGCTGACGGTGCAATAATTGCTTCTCTAGGGGAAACTGTTGTAATAGCCACTGCGGTAGGAGCAAAAAAATTAAATGATGGGCAAGATTATTTTCCTTTATCAGTAAACTATCAAGAAAAATATTACGCTGCTGGAAAAATTCCTGGAGGATATTTTAAAAGAGAAGCAAGACCTACAGAAGCTGAGACTTTAATCTCAAGATTGATAGATAGACCTATTAGACCTTTATTTCCTTCAAGTTTCTTAAATGAGGTGCAATTACTTCCAACAGTTTTATCATATGATGGAGAAAATCAACCTGACATATTATCTATAATTGCATCCTCAGCTGCTTTGGCAATATCTGGACTACCATTTCAAGGACCAATAGCTGCAAGTAGAGTTGGATACAAAGATGGAAAATATTTATTAAATCCATCTATAGAAGAATTAAAAGATTCAAAATTAGATTTAGTCGTAGCTGGAACAAAGGATGCAGTTTTAATGGTTGAATCCGAAACATCAGGATTATCTGAAAAGATTATGTTAGATGCAGTAAAGTTTGGACATGAGAAATTTATACCAATAATTCAAGCAATTGAAAAATTAGCAAAAAAAGCTGGCAAACCTAAATGGGAAGTTGAGGAGATTGACCATTCTGAAGTTAAAAATAAAATATCTGGTAAGTTTGAAAAAGGTTTAAGAAGTGCCTTTAAAGAAATCGATAAGAAAAAAAGGTCTACAGCTATTTCTGAAATAGAGACACAATGTAAAGAAATGTTTCAAGAAGACGAAAATGTAACTGAAAATCAAGCAATGGCTCAATTAAAGTCTCTTGAAAAAGATATAGTAAGGACAGCAATTTTAAAAGATAAAAAAAGAATAGATGGAAGAGGTTTAGCTGACGTAAGACAAATCAAATGCGAGGTAGGCGTGCTTCCTAGAACTCATGGATCAGCTCTTTTTACGAGAGGAGAAACTCAAGCTTTAGTGGTTACAACTTTAGGAATGTCAGATGATGAGCAAAGATTAGAAAGTCTCGATGGAATGCAGAGATCAAACTTTATGCTACATTATAATTTTCCTCCATTCTCAGTAGGAGAATGTGGAAGAATAGGTACTGGAAGAAGGGAAATTGGACATGGCAAATTAGCTTGGAGAGCAATTAATTCCTCATTACCTTTGAAAGATAATTTTCCATACACATTAAGAGTCGTCTCTGAAATAACGGAGTCAAATGGGTCTTCATCTATGGCAACTGTTTGTGGTACTTCACTTTCTCTTATGGATGCAGGAGTACCAATTAAAGAACCTGTAGCTGGAATAGCAATGGGATTAATTAAAGAAGGAGATGATTTTTCAGTTCTTTCAGATATTTTAGGAGATGAAGATCATTTAGGTGATATGGATTTTAAAGTGGCCGGCACTAAAGACGGTATTACCTCTCTTCAGATGGATATTAAAATCACAGGTATTACATTTGAAATTATGGAAAAAGCTCTAGACCAAGCTAAAGATGGAAGAGAGCATATTTTAAATGAAATGAATAAAGCAATCAAAACATCAAGAAAAGAATTTTCAAAGCACACACCTAAAATGGAAACAGTTAAAGTTGATAAAAAAGATATTGCTACTGTTATTGGGAAAGGTGGAGCGACCATAAGAGAAATTGTTGAAACATCAGGAGCAAAAGTTGACGTCAAAGATACTGGTGAGGTAACAGTTGCAGCACCTGATGAGGCTTCAAGAAATAAAGCTATAGAATTTATTAAAAATTTGATTGCAAAACCTGAAATGGGAAAAATTTATAAAGGGAAAGTTGTAAAAATCATGGAGTTTGGAGCATTTGTTAATTTTTTGGGTAAACAAGATGGACTTGTGCACATTTCCGAATTAGCTGACAAAAGAGTTGCTAAAGTTGGAGATGTAGTTAAAGAGGGTGACGAGGTTTCCGTAAAAGTAGTTGGATTCGATAGAGGAAAAGTAAAATTATCAATGAAACAAGCTTCTGCTTAAGCCATATTTTTCGGATCAGGCATACCTACTTTATTGTAACCGGCATCAACATAGTGAATTTCGCCAGTAACTCCAGCAGCAAGATTACTGAGTAAATATAAAGCAGAATTCCCAACATCTTGAATATCCACGTTCCTATTTAAAAAAGAGTGATCCTCATTCCATTTGTATAAAAATTTTGCGTCTCCTATTGCTGATGCAGCTAAAGTTTTAATTGGGCCCGCGCTGATAGCATTTACTCTTATTTTTTTTTTACCAAGATCTCTAGCTAAATATTTTACACTAGCCTCTAATGCAGATTTACAAACACCCATGACATTATAGTTAGGTATAGCCTTTGTAGACTCGTAAGTGAGAGTTAGCAAGCTTCCACCTTCCCTCATAACTTTAGACGCCTGTTTAGAGACTTCCGTGAATGAAAAACACGATATCAGCATGCTTCTAAGAAAATTTTCTCTCGTAGTATTTAAGTATTCTCCAGATAACTCAGACTTGTCTGAAAAAGCTACAGCATGAACAACAAAATCAATTTGACCCCATTTTGTTTTAAGGTCCTCAAAAAGTTTTAAAACTTCCTCTTTTTTTTCCACATCACAACTAAAAGTAACTTTTGAATTGAGTTTCTCCGCTAAGGGTATTACTCTTTTTTTTAAAGCATCACCAAGGTAGGTAAAAGCTAGTTCAGCACCAGCTTCTGCAAGTTTTTGAGAAATTCCCCATGCAATAGATCTTTCATTTGCAACGCCCATGATTAATCCCCTTTTACCTTTCATTAAATTCATAATTATACCTTTTCAAAAATTAGTGTAGCGTTAGTCCCCCCGAAACCAAAACTATTTGACATTACTGTATTAAGTGCAGTTCCTTTCTCAGTTTTTGTAACTATAGGAAATTTTTTAGCTTCATCGTCCATTTCATTGATATTCGCTGAGCCAGTAATAAAACTATTCTTCATCATAATTAAACAGTAAATTGCTTCATGCACAGAAGCAGCTCCTAATGGATGTCCAGACAATGATTTAGTAGAACTAATTTTAGGAATATTTTCTCCAAAGGTTTTTTTAACAGCATTTAATTCTGTGATATCTCCCACAGGTGTAGAAGTTCCATGTGTGTTTATATAATCAATTTTTTTCTTTGATGTTGACATTGCCATTTTCATGCATCTAACAGCCCCTTCACCAGAAGGTGCTACCATGTCATAACCATCTGAAGTTGCTCCGTATCCTGTTAGCTCGGCATATATTTTTGCACCTCTAGCTTTGGCATGTTCATATTCTTCAAGCACTAATACACCAGCTCCGCCAGCAATTACAAAACCATCTCTAGTTTTATCGTAAGCTCTAGAAGCAGTCTCCGGTTTGTCATTGTACTTTGAGGATAAAGCCGTCATTGCATCAAACATTGCAGTCATTGCCCAGTGAATTTCTTCACTACCACCTGCAAAAACAATATCTTGTTTGCCCATTTGAATTAGTTCCATGGAATTTCCAATACAGTGACCACTTGTTGCACAAGCAGAACTCATTGTATAATTAGTACCTTTTATTTTAAATGGAACAGCAAGCGTGGCTGAGGCTGTACTTCCCATTGTCCTTGGTACAATAAATGGACCCATTAATTTTGGAGTTTTTGCCCTAGTTTTATCAGCTGCTAAAATTACGTTTTCGATTGAAGGGCCACCAGAGCCCATAATGATACCAGTTTTGAAGTTACTTACCTCTTTATCGTCTAAACCAGAGTCTTGTATGGCCTCTTTCATAGCAATGTAATTATATGCAGAACCAGATCCCATAAATCTAATA
>MDTD01065965.1_pt1 | contig 28418 bp, 19 predicted proteins | sample 811221 | NCBI WGS metagenome assembly MDTD01 (sample SAMN05326646, study PRJNA326480) | marine metagenome | isolation source: seawater | place: Pacific Ocean: South West | collected 2011 | reverse complement strand
CCGCGGTCGGCGACCACGGCTCATGTTGCGCTTAAGTAACCAAAGGTTGCGTTGACATCATTGTCTCCGGCCTTACACCTTCATATGATGAGTTGGTAGGAGGGTGCCACTGTGGCCGACACCGATAATCGAGACACCGAAATGACGCGGCGCGAGGTACTCACAACCCTGGCAGCCGCAAGCCTTGTGCCTGCCGTTGCCTGTACCCCGAAGCAAAACGACACTCCTCCCGAATCACCGCCAACGATTGTGTCGCCAGCCCAGGCCCAACCGGCTGCTGCACCATTGAAAGAGGGCACGATGACAGATCCCGTCCTTAACCTCGAGATACTTCCTCCAGGTAGGCCGTGGCCCACGGTCGAGCCCTTCCTATTCTGTGTCCACCATGATGACGATTATCCCAAGGCCAACGCATCCCTTGGCCCTGCAGAAACACTTCTCGGCCGACAGCTTGGCAACGACTTTGGGCGCAAAGACGGCTGGAGCATGTACCATGGACGCCAGGTTCCCGGATTCCCGCGGCACCCTCATAGGGGGTTTGAAACGGTGACCGTCGTCCGAAGTGGACTAGTCGATCATGCAGACTCACTCGGCGCGATTGCCCGTTATGGTCGAGGTGATGTGCAGTGGCTCACCGCTGGCGATGGGATTAATCACGCGGAGATGTTTCCCCTACTGAGCCAGACCGAGCGTAACCCGATCGACTTCTTTCAAATCTGGCTCAACCTGCCCAAAAAACACAAGCGAGTTACCCCTAGCTTTGCGATGTATTGGCGCGACGATATTCCCAAGTTAATCCTCACGGACGACGCCAAACGACAGACGAAGCTCACCTTGGTCGCCGGAACCTACGGTGACACCAAGGCTCCGAAGCCTCCTAAGTATTCCTGGGCCTCAGAACCCACAAGCGATTTGGCAATCTGGACCTTCAAAATGGATGCTAAGGCCACCTTCACGGTCCCCAAAACAGGTGGGGGAATTAATCGATCGCTCTATCTGATGCGAGGCAATGGACTCTCAATAGCAGGTCGCAGCATACCTAATATGCGTTTGATCACGCTGGATCCGGAAGTGAATGCCACCCTGATCAACGGCGACCAACCAAGTGAGTTACTGATGCTGCAAGCGCGTCCTATCGGCGAGCCCATTGCGCGTCATGGCCCCTTCGTCATGAACACACGAGATGAGATCGTCCAGGCCTACCAGGACTACCGCCGGACCGGCTTCGGTGGCTGGCCATGGAAAGATGATGCTCCCGTTCACGGGAATGAAGATCGTCGCTTTGCACGTCACCAAGACGGGCAACGAGAGGAACCGGCTTAGACAAAGACAAGGCAAGACGCTGTCTTTCATCATCTCTTCCGTCACGGTTCGCTCCTGCGCTCTCCACTGCCTGTGCGATCCCAAAAGAATCAAACGAACGATTCGTTTTTGCGCCGATTAAACGCACGACGTGACGTCATTCGACCGATAGTTTGTTGACTTTTTAGTCCACACACTTACTTTACCAACCGGTCGGTCAGTCAATTATCTCTCACCCAATGGTTCGATGTTCTCTCGTTCCATCCAGACTGGGTCGGCCATCCAGATTGGCCGCCACCAATCATCGAAGGAGTAATACTCATGCGTGCACTTCAACGCCTCTTCCTCACCTTCCTCTCCCTCACCATCGGCATCACCGCTTGCAACTCGTTGAACGACGTTGGACCGACTGGTCTCGAAGAGGCGACATACCCCCAATCGTTTCAAGGCACTGAGCCTATTCGCGACATGAAAGCCGATCAGCATTGGGGCGTGACCGAAGCCATCGGCGAGATCGACGGCTACAACGAGCCCACTCGAATCGATCCCAACTTCGAAACAAAGTTTGTCCTCCTCCCCGTCTTTGGCCAAGCCGACCGAACACCCTGGACCGATACCTATTGGCCTCGAAACAAGGGTGGCATCTCCCATCGATGGCAAACGGATGAAGCACACACCTATATCTCGCCAACCTTCGACGAATTGAAGGTGATGGCTCCAGAAGATATCAACCTTCTTTCGCCCACCGAGAAGTACGACATCTTCGCCGGAAACTACGAATATTCGCTGACAGAACGGATTAAAAGCGGCAACCAACCACATGAAGCAGGATGGACTGGCTACTGCCACGGCTGGACCATGGCCTCGATTCACTACGACGAACCACGCCCTGTAACGCTGACAAACGACGATGGTATCACCGTCACGTTCGGTTCTTCTGACGTCAAAGCTCTACTGACGTATTTCCAAGGCGAAGTCGTACGCACCACGTACTCCAAGTATGAGATACCCTTCAAAGCCGCCATCACAACCGTCGGTACACTCTGTGGTTCTTCCAATCCGATCGACCGCGGTTGCGTCGACACCAATCCTGGAGCATTTCACGTCGTCATGGCCAATATGCTGGGCAAGCAACGTCGTGCATTCGGCATCGATGCGGACACTAAATACGAGAAATGGAACCATCCTGTTCACAAATTCCGCAGCCAAAATCTGGGTACCTTTGAACCTTCGGCCGGTGCCTCCAGCGAAGCCGTTGAAGAGGTGTTGATCGTCTCTGAAGTCACGTACACCATCGAAATTCAGCCTCAATGGGACATGACGAACGGAACCAGCAAGCATGCCGATAAAACCAAAGCATACAGCTACACACTCGAACTCAACGAAGACGGCGAGATCGTAGGCGGTCAATGGGTCCACCGACTCGAAGGTGGCGACTACATGACAATGACCGAAGTCTACGAGTACTTCCGTGAATTGGACGAGAATGGTGACGGCACCCCCGACCTCACAGAGGACCAGCTTAAGGCTCAGGTTTGGCACTATTTCGACTTCCCTGACTACGTTTGGAATCAGGAAAAAGCCAACTTTAGCGACGTGTTTGAGCTGCCAGCTAGCAGCTACACCTTTATGGCCACCACCAAGAGCTCTCGCAAAGTTCTCTACAACTACTTCGCAAAGCTAGGCGATATTTATCGCGCAGCAACGCCCTAACGGCGATCGACCGAATCCCCCATCTAAATCCGCATGAGGCTTTACGCCTTATGCGGATTTTTTGTTTCAAACCATCGAAAGTAAAAGCGCCGATAGCTTCTGAGGGCAAATCCATCCTTCGCCGTTCGTCAAACTCACGTCAGCAACATCCACGCCTAATTCACGGATTCGATCGAGGCCGATCGGATTCTGATACCGACCTTCCTTTAAATCGACCAATACAAGGTTCAGAATATCGTCCGTCACTGCATGCGGCGCATCGTTCTTTACGGTCCTAAGAAGCTGTTCGACAAGTCTGGATGTTGGGTGGTCGATAACCTCTGGATCACATCCCATATTCGGGACAAATACTTTGGGACACCGGGCCTCTACGATCGACTGCCCAATACCTCCGGGAAGAAGCTGACAAAGAATGCTCGAGTAGAAACTTCCCATTGGAAAGACGATCAAATCCGCCGTCTCGATGAGTTTCCTTACCTTGGGATGACTTTCGATCTCGGCCGGATTTTGAGTGTCGAGTTCATCAATCAACGAAAGAGATTGAATCGGTGAGGTCAAAGGGGCCGTTTCCTTGCCCGTAAAGTTATGCTGACCAGCAACTCTGCAACCATCCTCCAGGGTGGCCATCAAATGAAGATCAGCATCGACGACCGGAAGAACCGTGCCCCGCGCTTCCACGAGCTGGGAAAAGAGGAAGACAACCGAATCCATATCCCCGTCGTACTGATGGTAGCCTCCGCCCAAGATCAAATTACCTACACTTGCCTTCCGTAAATCAAAGTCGTCAGGCATCCGATCGAGGAATACGCGTAAAAACGTGCGAATAAGACGTCGCATCGGAGTCGGTACATCGCGAACCAAGGGCTCATCACCACGTACCATCGCCTCGAGCCTTTCCACCAAGCTCTGCTGCGATGCTTCCGCAGACAGCCTGGTAGAGAAAAGGCGACGAATATGTGGGTTCCCCAGACTCGATTCGTCAGCGAGGGCCATGATCCGATTTCGAAGGTCCCCAACGGAAAGCATCTGCATGGTTCGGCGAAGCTCTGCCGAACTTCCGCCCGAGTCAAAGGGCGTCATCACATGAATCGAATTATGCGTGTAACGTTTGAGTGTTCGAGACGTCTCTTTGAGCGCACTTCCTCCCGTAAAAAACAGGATTTGAGGTCCAAGCTCAGGTGCACGCGCGTATCGCGCCACCTTCAACTCGTCAGGCAAGAGAACCGAGCGACTCAATTCGATGCGTATACTCAAAGAGGACTCTCCCTTCCCGACTTACGTCGCGTGAGTAACGTCACAAGATTCTGCCGGTACCCGACAGAAGGAACATGTCACCAGTATTAATCTAGCGACAATAACTACCGTCGCCGCGGGCAATCGCCTTGCAGTTCGCGCTCTCGCAGTAGCTCTTATCCTTTTTCACGACGCCCTTGCAGTCTCGGTCTCCCGACTTGCAATAGCTTGAGTCGCCTGTGACCCATGCGCGACATAGCCTAATATTTGGCCCTGAGCAGTAACTCTTTGCATCGCTTCGCGCCTTCGCATCGCACTGCCGAAGTTTGCGATCCTCTACACGTCGATCGAACTTATTGCCCTGCTTTCGCTTCTTGCGATCGTAAGCATCATAGCACTCACCCAATGTGTCGATGACCCTGGCAACGCCTTTACAGACTCCGTCACCGCTACAACTCGTGTAGTCGCCCCGAGCAATACCCCGACATTTTCCGGTCTGACAACTTGTGTAGCATTTCCGATCCATGCACTTACCAGCTGTCACACGGCTAATACCTTTGCAGTCGTTACGCTTAAGACTCGTGATCCAGGAGTTCGTTGCACGCTTCGAAGCCTTCACAGGCGACCATGCGGTTGTCGATTGATTGACCGTGCTCTGAAGCTTCTGCGCTCCGCGTTCAGGCGAGGCCATAGCGGATGATGGCAGGGCCAGAAAGAGGCTAAACGCCGTGATAAGAAGTGCCTTTAAATGCATGGGTTGCTCCTGATTGAGATGGTTGCCAGGAAAGCCGACAACTGGAGGGTCTAATTGAACGCCTGACAGACCTTCGCTTCTTGGCCGCATAGTTTATTCGGATCGTTCAGCGCATTCTCTAGATACGTCTTGGCACAATGGGTGTAACGGGGGTCGATGTCCTGACAGTCTTGTACGCTGGAGCACTTAGGCATCACGTAACGGTACTGCCCTTTACTCCCTGGAAAACATCCCCCTGGATAGACACAACTCCAGTTGGGATCACTCCCTGACACACTTTGAGAACAATCGGGGTCGGACGCAGCACAATCGCAATCGCATGCCCGTGTGCAGAATCCAAAGACAGCATTGGTGATGTTCCCGCTATCCCCAGGCTTCATACAAACCCCATATCCACACTCGTCATCACTCGTGCAGGCCTGACCAAAGTCTTCAGTTGCACCCTCAGCGGGTGTGTACCCGTAGAGGCACGTCGTGGAAGGTCCATCAGACGACCCACCCGAAGACAAGGAATCACATGCTCCAATGGAGCCTGCAACGAGAACGCCGAGCAACACGGCGACACACTGACGGACTAAGCCCATAACACACCTCCTTAGGAAGGTTAGAAGGGCCGTCGAGCGGTGTCAACGGAGCCCGCTGATGCTTACGGAGATTGAGCCAGCGACAATCACTCTCGGACGGAACACTCAGTCCGCTTCAACAGCGTAATCCTTCCGCCCTTGCAGGTATGCATCCTTTTCCACAAAGCGCTCCACGAGCCAGTCCTTGAGGCCATCATCCGACTCGGGTAGCGACGACACAGGGTAACGCTTTACATGGAGATGAACGACACGGGCATGCCCTTTCGTCCACTGCCACAAAGAGGGAACGCCTCCTTCGTACGCGATGGTGGCATCATAGATCGCATCGATATGGGAGCGAAGACCATGAACGGTCGCAACAAAACCTCGATGCCGAGGCAAAAGCACATGATTCAACCGTGGTAAACCCTTCGATTCAGCAAAAGCCTGGCTCTTGGCCAGCTTGTGAGGTCGCGAGCGTGTACCCTCCACAAAGGAAATAGTCCAAATGGGGATCTTCTCCTCACTGAATTTCCCAAGTGTGTTGGCCAATCCGGCCTTGTCCGTCTTCCAATCCCTTTTGAGGAAGACACAATCGAGAAAGACCATGCCCCAGCCGATGCCTGGGACATACTTTAAAGCGTCCTTCACGAACCATTTCAGATCGCCCAGACGTCCCTTGCGTCGCGCCAATCTAAACAGTGTCGTGATGTCACTCATACTCTGGTGATTAGAAACGACAATTGCGTTCTCAAGAGCTGGGATGTCGTCACCCGTAATCTTCACGTCGATTCGCCACAAATACTCTGCCCACACATCGCACAGCGTCCACCAGGCCCAGGCGATCGCTCGGTTGAGTCGACGAACTATCCGTCGAGAGATAGGCAAAAAGACAAGACTCGCCATCTGAAGAGCATTGCAAACGAGCACGAGCAGAAAGAGCGGCACACTCGACAGCCACCCTTTGAGGATGCCCAGGATTCTGGGTCCTATTGCGGTGGGATCATTGAGAGGGGCTAGTGGCATGAGAACTCCTCTTACCTCACTTCAAACCAGCACGCGAGTGAAGATACTTCTACTCAGGAGTAGGTCCCGAATCCGGGTCATTGGAGGGGGCTTCAGGATCCGTTGACTCGGGCTCTTCTGGCTCCGTGTCGTCCGGTTCCGTGTCGTCCGGTTCCGTGTCTTCTGGCTCCGTGTCTTCTGGCTCAACCGGCTCGGGCTCCTCGTCGCTCGCAAGCTCGCAGAACGTGACCCATTCGTGCTCCACCTCGGTATCGGTCATGACGGTCTCAGCCTGTGGGCATGACTCATCCGCACTCCATTCAACCCACATATGAGAGGCATCAACACTCGCAGCGTAATCTTTGAAGATCGCATAATCACCATCCACCATCTTAAAGACGACTGGTTCTTGGCACATACGGCTTTCCTCGTCGTAGATAATCGCCTGATTAAGCTCCATGATAAGCTGGAACATGCCGCTGTGAGTCGAGTTCCAACAGCAGGTTCGAGACTGCTCATACTCCAATTCAGCAAAGACATAGTCTTCCAGGTCTCGGTACTTTGCGTCGATTTCCGCCCGGGTCATGCTGGGTGTTAACGAGGGACCGAGTTCGTATATGGCATCAAATGCTTGCTCACGACCGATCCGTGCGGAGCAACTGGCTGGGTAATTGCGAAGGTGCTGCCGCTTGTCCGCCACCATTCCAAGAAGGGTTTCTAGCTTTTGCTCTGGGCTTTGCTCTCCCAAGAACTCCTCAAAGATGGCCGGCCGCTCGGAAATGGCATCCGTGTCGTAGTTTGGAATGAAGTTATTCGTATCCTTTACAGGAACCTTATTTCGCCATTGCCCATCGACGATCTCGGAGACACGCCAGCGCTTCAGGCCACCGCCCAGCGTCGCATAGGCAACACCATCGTAATTCTCTCCCACACCACCAGCTTTCGGACTCGTAAAACTGTATTTACTAGACCCAGGTGATTCCCATTTGGGTTGGCGTCTTGGCATGCTGCCCGAGGCAACTTCAACCTCGGAAGTCTCTGTGTCCGGTATTGGATTGACCTGCATCACAGCAATCGTGTGCCCGATACCTTGCTTCTTCCAGCGCATCAGCAGGGTATCCCCTTCACGGATCGCCTTTGCATCCAGGTTGAAGGTGTTCTTACTCGACGCAAGGTGAATCGAACCGGTGTAGGTAAGAATCAGCACCATGAAGTGACCGACCCTCTTGTTGAGGAAAATCTTATCGAAATAGGCCCCAGAGTACTGCGCTTCACCGAGGAAGGTATTTGCATCGTCCTTTTGCGCCGTCAGAAACCGTTTGGCCAGAGAAGGATCGCTTGGCCAATTCAACAAGGCTTCTTCAAGCGGCATGCTGCTGTAGTCTTCATAGCGGTCTCGATAATTGGGAAACGCTGGTTCAGGGCCATCGTCTCGAACGACACCAAAATGACCGAAGTGAATGTTGCTCCCTTCGCTCCATGCCGTCAGATAGAAGGGCAATCCATACCAGCTGGCGAAGGCGACACGTAGAAAGACGGCGACTTCGGCACACTCGAGTACTGGGGCCGGTAAATTAAAGCCCCATGGTGTGGATAGCTCGAAGGTGTCCGAATACGCACTCATGGGGATGCGCTCAAAGGATTTTACCCACAACGCATACTTCTCATTCCAATCGAGCCCGCTATTGGCGCCCCACGCAATTCCGGCCAGTTTCGCTGCGTCGGTATCTGTGTCTTCCCAACGATTCGGCGCCGCCCACACCTCGGTCGGGCCGCCCGCTAAGGTGGCGTTAGGACCACGAACTCCCGCCGCATTATCCTCTTTACCGACCGATGGAGGAGCTTCCAACAAAGGCTTACCAAGCTCGGCATTCAAGGGTGCATCGAGACCTTCTGACGCGGGTTGCGCGCATCCAATCAAGGATGCACACATTGAGAGTATGAGTATTCGTGACGTCTTCATGGGATCGTGGATACCAAGTTCCGGCGATGGGGGCCAACTATTGGTTCATTAGGGTCGTCCCGATCATCATTCAACAGGCGTCATGTTGCGCCCAAACCGCCTCGGCCGTAGGCTTCCACCCAACACAGGAGAGGTCATGCAATCCGTCGCACATGCAATTTGTTGGTTCTTAGTGTGCCTAAGCACAGCGTTTTTGGGATGTTCATCCGAGTCGGAAGCAACGGATAAGCAAGATACAGCGGCGACCGCGAGTGATTCCACGCCAGCGGATGGCGGAGCATCTGAGACGACGCCTGAAACAGATGCAGCACCTAGTGTCGACGCAGCGTCGGAAGGTTCTTGCAAACCTCGCCCCGTGATTGCGCCGGAGCAAGCGTTCTTTACCGATATCTCGGACTCAAGTGGAATCAGACTCAACAATCACTATCCGGGTCAATCTCAGCCGATCAACGATCACAGTCGGCTAGGTTTTGCGGATCTCAACGGCGACGGCCTCGACGATATCGTCATGCACAGTCTCTTCCCTAACCCTCAAAGCGGCATTCCATTCGAGCACCTGGTCTTTCTCAACAAGGGCGATGGAACCTTTGAGGATTTTGCGGACGGATCAGGACTTCGTGACGTTCAAGCAGGATTCTTTGCGTTTGGTGACATCGATAACGACGGTGACCAAGACTGCTTCGCTGGCCTAGATGTTCCCCTGGCCGGTCAGACACACCAAGTACTCCTCAATGATGGCACCGGACGCTTCAACAAGGTCGCTACGTCTGGGTTGGAAGGCGTCGCCGCCTTTGTTGCCAATGCGGTCTTCGCGGATTTCAACGGAGATGCAAACCTGGATGTCTTTCTCGGCTTGGGGCAAACATCTGCGGCCGCACCGGACGCACTCTTCTTCGGCAACGGGGACGGGACCTTCCAGGCGGCAAGTGCTGCGCAATTCTTCGACCCCAATAAGCGTCCAACCAACGGCGCGGTAAGTTGCGACTACGATAACGACGGAGACATGGATATCTTTGTCTCAACCTACTCGGTTAGCACCCTCTACGGCCATAATCATCTCTGGGAAAATCAGGGTGGAACCTTCACGAACGTCGCGGTGGAGCGAGGCTTTGCTGCGCAGCCCGGTGGCAATTCATGGTTGGGGCTCATCGATAGCGTGGAACCTGGAAAAACACCGACAAGTTACGTTGGCAGCAATGGTTTCGGTCTTGCTTGTGCAGATATTTCGGGAGACGGGCTTCTCGATATCCTCCTGGCAACAATCTCCCACCCTGTCGATGCTGATTACAACCGAAAGTGGTCGGATCCCACACAGGTTCTCATCAACCGGGGAGAGGCGGAGGGCTATGCCTTCGTGAACGAGGCGTCTCTTCGAGGGCTTCCCTTCAACGAAGGTGATATCGACGCGGCCATCATCGACTTCGACAACGACGGGTACCTGGACCTCTCCCTCTCCCGGGAAAACAAATACGAAAAGAACTATGAAGACGATGCACAAAAGGGCTGGTTCGGTCTTATTCGCCAAAACGCGAACGGCACGTTTGCTGACATGGGAACAGTCAGCGGCATCAACGACCTAAGCACGACTCTGAATGCATCCCTTGCCGACTGTACGAGCGACGCCGAATGTCCGGAAGATGAAGCATGCCTCAAGACAGCTAACGCAAATTCCAAGCTCAAATGCCGCACCCCCTGTGTCACCAATGAAGACTGCGGAACACCCAAGGAAACCTGCCATACAGCGGGCTTTTGTCGCCTGATATGGGCATCCAAACGTGCTCAGAACCACGCCTGGTCCGACATCGACGGTGATGGCGACCTCGATCTTCTCATCGGCGGACGCGACATGGGGGGTGGGCGGCCAAATTTCCTCTTTCGGAACGACATTGGTGAGAAAAACCGCTGGCTGTCCATCCGAGTCGTCGGGGACGGAATCAATATTAACCGGGACGGCGTGGGAACGCGTGTCACACTCAACTATCCAAGTCACACATTGACCCGAGAAGTTCATTTAAGCCGGGGAACGTACAACTCCATGGACACCAAGGATCTGATGTTTGGCCTCGGTGACCTTGGCTGCGATTTCACAATGCGTGTTCGATGGCCGAATGGCACGGAAGCGACATTCGATGCCACTGACATCGTCGAAAACTCCACCATGATTTTATCCTATCCGGATTCCCTAGCGAGCATGTCCACCCCTTAACCCCGAGAGTCCCCTGTTGCTGTTACATGGTCGCTTAGCCTATACAGAAGATATGCGTCGTATAATCATCACTCTAGCCTGTCTTTTGGGGTGCACCATCGGGTGCAGTGACATCGAGGTTCCTCTCCTTGAGGCCGACGTGCAAACGTCGACTGATACGGGCGGAAACACGGGCTCCTGCGATAACGATAGCGATTGTGATGACCTAAATCCGTGCACGGCGAACCGTTGCAATGCAGGTCAATGCGCCTTTCCTCCGGCCCAAAACATCTGTGTTATCGAGGATACCTGCATCCAAGCCGGCTCGCTCAACCCCTCGGACCAGTGTCTTATTTGTGATCCAGAACGAGACGAAAATCTCTGGTCTGGACGTATCTGTGATGATGAGAACCCCAAGACAAAGGATAGCTGCGGCTCCGCTGTTGGCTGCCTGTTTGAACCCATCGAAGAATGCCCTGAAGGGGCTGCACTCCCCGACTGCGAGCAATGCTTAAACGGTTGGCAGGATAACGATGAGGACGGGACCTGTAAGCCAAATTGTGCGACCAGCGGACTCGAATGTGGAGAACATGGAAGTTGCGACGACGCGAGTGGCATCGCTATGTGTGTCTGCGAACCTGCCTACCAAGGTAACGATTGCAAGGCATGTGCTCCCACACACCAAGACAACGATACCGATGGAGGCTGTGAACCTACCTGCGAGACCGCTGCTCTCACATGCGGTGATGGCGGTTCCTGTGACGACAGTTCGGGAACCGCACTGTGCCAATGTGCCGACGGTCTCACAGGTGAATTTTGTGACGGCTGCCTAGAGGGCTTCCAAGACAACGATAATGACGGCGAATGTAAGCCGGCTTGCAGTCCTGACGGGAGCGATTGCGGAGATAACGGTGTGTGCGAGGATAACTCGGGAGTCGTGACCTGTCTCTGTTCTGATGGCTACGCAGGCGCCACATGCGACGAGTGTTCCGAAGGCTTCCAGGATAACGATGTGGACGGTGTTTGTTCACCCGGATGTGACAATGCGCAGACGGACTGCGGGAAAGGTACCTGTGCGGACGATAACGGCAGCATCATCTGTAAATGCGACGAGGGTTGGACAGGAGATGCATGCAATGCATGTGATGATGGGTTCGTCATCGATAATGGAAACTGTGTGTCGGCGTGTAATCCCGCAGATTGTGGTCAGCATGAAATATGTGGAAACGCCAACAAGTGTGTCTGCGCCCCGGGATTCGCCGAGCTAGGCGGAAGTTGCACCTGGGTTGGCGTGGGCTTAGACAGCGAGTTCAACAAACCCGAAGCGTGGACAACCGAAGGAAAGGCCTCCGTCGAGGATAGTGTCGCTCTCTTCCCGTTGGGATGCGATTGGGCGTCGATAAAGACCAAAGTCACCATGCCCGATTACGATGATGGCGTGCCTATTCGGGTGAAGTTGTCTCTCCTACCAAACCAGTCAAAAGGCTGCCTTGGTTCAAGCTGCGTGAACATTCCGCTCTTCATAAAATTCAATGGGCACACCACCAACTTCCAACACCAGGTGCTGGGCGATACCTATCCGAAGAGTCCAGCCAGCGACGATCCTGAAACAGCATCCTTCTGCCTGCCAGCATCGGCCTATGGCGGTGACGTGGAAATCGAATTGTTCAATGGGCCGCCAACCGGCCAATTTGGTAACCTTGTATGCAAAGACACAAAGTTCGCTACATGGGCCGTAGACGCCATCGAGTTCCTGCCAACAGGTGAAAATTTCTGCCCCAAACCAGGCACCATTGGCGATAGCAAATTCGATAAACAGGACCTCTCTTGGACGCTTACCTCATCGAGTCCCGATTCGTCCGCCTTTATGGCGAACAACGAACTTGTCTTGAAGACCTACAACCCCTGTGCAAAAGCCACTGCCTTTCAGGAGGTCCGTGCTCCTAGCGACCCCAAAGGTGTAGGCAAATCCCTTGCACTTGTATTTGACTATAAAGCCACAAAGAACGCGGACCTACGCGTCAACATCGGCGAGCTAAACACGCGCCGTCTCGATGGCAAAGACGAGGATAAGCTCGTCACTCAAACCATCTGTCTGAACAAGCCATTCGTGGCTTCAACAATCCCACTTACCTTCCAACTCGGTTCATGCAGTGACGACAATAAGACCGAGGCGTACATCGATAACGTGCGCTTCGAATACGTCGACGGTTGCGAGCATAGCGAACACCTCACGGACGGAGGCTTCGAGGCTGCTGCCACAGGATTTACCACCTGGGGCGTCTACGGATACAGTGACAAAGTGTTTGTTCAAGGAGCCACGACGAAGTCGGGCCTCGCCGCCGCGCAGATTAATGCGGATACACCGTGTTTTGAACACGGCCTGTTTTCCTGGTTTGTGGTTCCAACGGCGACGGTTAAGGCCGGCCCAGCCATAACCTTCTCCTATTACTTCCCTAAGAATCTGAAGTCGGTTCCTAAGGTGACAGTTGGGGAGCTTTATGGACCGTGGCAACTAGGCAAAGCTGAGATGGGATTTAAGCAAGACATCATCACCGAACTGTTGAGCGTCACTGACGATTGGACCAACCACACGGTATGCTTAGATCCCAAGAGCAGTGGGCGACGAAGCCGTTTGAAACTCGGTCTCTTTGGTGGAGCAGGAGTCTGCGATTCGTCCTACGAGATTGAATCTCTCTGGGTCGACGACGTCACTATCGGGCTAAACCCTAAATGTCCGGGCCTCTAATCGACGCGGACGTCAACGCTAATCTTTCAGCCCCGCAACCGCGCTAGCCGCCTGCCCAAATTCTCCCTGCTGGACCTTGCCATCTCGATCGAGGTCTAACGCATCGATACCGAGCTTGCTCATCACATCGGCCACGATACTTCGATTGCTCGTACCTTCAGGAAGCTGCTGCATCAAGGCTTGTTCGAACTCACCCACCGTTAGCTTTCCATCCCCGTCACCATCGAAGGACGTGAACGTCTCTGCGACAAGCTCTGGCTTGAGATTGCCCTCGGCATCGAAGATATTTGGAGGCATAACCTGAGACGCAACGCCGCGGAATTCGGCCATCGTCACCTTGCCGTCGCCCCCTTTATCCAATTGATCAATAAAGGTGGATGCGACCGTCTTATGGATCACACCAAAGAGACCGCCACTGACACCCACATTCTTGAGGTGTGCAATCACCTCATTGCGGTTGATGGCTTTATCCCCATTCGAGTCGATGCGTTTGAAGAGATCGGAGAAAAAGGTGGAGTTCTCCGGTTGTAATGCCGCAGTGGCCTCCGCATAGCTTAAGCCCTTGAGGCTCGAGGTCCGTTCGTTCGAACCCGAAGACTCCCGTTGCACAATCGGACTCGAGGTTTTCTCTAGTTCAGCATGGGTTCGTGGCAAGGTTCACTCCTCGTTCTCATAGGAACATACACCGAATGCCTCGACCGAGCCAGGAGCTGGCAAATCTCTCCACCTTCGGTCCAGCCTCATTGGGTCGGTGACTCGTGTTCGAATGTGCTTCTGTGGTAGCCTCGCGCCGGAGTCAGACCTTCCGGAGCTCACCATGCCAGAACGACGTTGGATCCACCGCCACATCATCCCTCTTCAAGGACTCGTACTTGGACTTTGCTGTCTTTGCCTGGAAGCCCAGGCCTTGACGTTTACCGTACCCTCCGTGGCCATGACACGTAGCGATGAGCCCATTGCTCACATAAGCAGTCATCACCTCAATCCCAAGGTTGAAGACATGGCGGAGGAAACATGGATCACCCTCCAAACCGACAACGGTACGCTAACTCTAGCGACCGACGACGGTCTCTCGTTCGAGGCCGGAGACGGTAAAGATGACTCCAGCATGACATTCCAGGGCACTCAGGACGCGATTAACGCAGCCCTTGATGGGCTGGTCTACACACCCGAGATGGGGTTTGCGGGCCAAGGTACGCTGAGCCTAAGTGCGGGTGATGTCACCGCATCGTGGTACGTCGGTGTTCATGCACCGATCAATGCGAATGCAGCCAGGGAAGAGATTTTGGAGGGTGTGACGACCATTCATAGCGCGGTTCAACCTGGACGCATGGTGGCTTATGGACCTGAAGCATACGATGTCGCCTGGTACCTGGGCGACGTTAAAGAGGGACCCATGATGGCGATTGCCTCCTGGGGAAAAGGTCGTGTTCTCGCCACTCCGGACCACCAAACGCTCAACATGCACATATATGGAGAAGAATCCGGAACCTTTTACGCGAATGGATTGGCCTGGGTTGCGGGCTCTAAGGCGAAGAACATCAAGATCGTCACACGCTCAGGGGCGGTCGCATCGTGGCTTGGCGGCAAAGGCTACACGAACGTTGTCATCACCAATGACGAGGAACTGGCCGGCGATCTCCAGGGTGCTGCGGTCTATCTGCCACCATGGATGGGAACGCAAGTAGATCAGGCTTTGCTCGACGTCATCGCGGATTACGTTCGTGGCGGCGGCGGACTCTTCATTGCCGAGTACGGTGATGGCTACAATTACTGGTGGGGTAAACCGGTGTACGAAGCCCCCGCCAACATCTTGCTACGCCAGGCTGGTCTCGGTTTTGCGTCTGGAATTCGATGGGACGATGGCCTCATTGATGCAACGGGTATCGCCGACGGTCAAAGCACTGCAGATGATCTGTTGACCTACCTACTCGACCCCTCAGATGCCAGCGAAGAGGATTTGGAGCGAGCAGGTACCTTGCTGTCTCGTATCTTCGACTGCCTTCCTCCCGATGATCCGCTGACGAAGACCCTAGATGGTCACTTCTGGGCGCTCGTGAAGAGCATCACGCCGACCCCCGAGACACCGGTCACCTCGATGTGGGAGAAAAGCCTTCTTCTTCGTGAATTAACCGTCATCAATGCGCTACCAGTCGATAAGATCACGAAACATCGCTCAGCCGATCCCGTCTTCGGGGCCATCCCGGACGACGCTCCGCGGGTGATGCGCGCCGTTACCATCGATCCTGGAACCACACGATGGCATTCCACAGGCCTCTATCTCCCGCCAGGGGAACTTGTCGATGTCACCGTCCCCGCTGAAGCCATGGACAAGGGATATACGCTCTTCGTCAGCGGTCACCGTGACAATCTCGAAAGTAAAGAGAAGTGGCTGCGCATGCCCAGAGTGATCGGGGAATTTCCGCTCACCACCGAAGCCATGCAGATCGCCACACCCTTTGGCGGCGCTATCTACATCGACACGGGGAAAAAGCCACTCGAACTTCCTGCCTTCGAGGTCGGTTTTGATGGCGTTGTAGAGGCACCGTACTTTGTGCTGGGCGAAACATCCGATATCGATTGGGTAGGCGGTATTCGAGACCTTCCGGGCCCCTATGCGGAACTGAAGACCGACCACGTACAGATCTCCCTTCCCTCCAAGTTTATTCGAACCCTGGGCACCCCAACGGTTGTCATGGATTTCTGGCACCAAGTGGTCGCGTTTCAAGACGAGCTTGGAATGCACGGCCATATGCGCACAAACGGCGAGCGTATCAACATCGACGTTCAAATTGTCGCAGGCTATCTTCACGCCGGATACCCCACGCAAGGACCCCATGTCGCAGCACCCGAACTGGTGGACATCAACAAACTCGAAAATAGCGGTTCTTGGGGCTGGTTTCATGAGCTAGGTCACGAGGCTCAACGACGTCCCGATAAGAGCTGGGGAGCGGACAATCCATATACCTTCGACGGCAGTGTGGAATGCACGGTGAATCTCTTCACAACCTATGCATACGACAAAATGGGAATCGACAATCGAGGCGGATGGTCGTGGACCAGTTCCCGTGTGGCGGTGATGAAACAGGCCCTTGCGGGTCTTGTGGACGAGGGCGGCACCTATGCCAGCTTGGGCGTGGGCAAGAAGCTAGCCATGTTTCTCCAGAAACGAGACCATTGGGGATGGGAGATATTCCAACAGGTCTTTGAAGGCTACCACGACGACCAACTCAATAATCCAGGGCTCATGCCAGGAAGCGAGCAAGAAGAACGCGACCAATGGATGATTCGCTTCTCCAATGCGGTCAGTCATTCGATGGTTCCCTTCATGCGGGACTACTGGGGAATCACCATTTCGCAAGAAGCTGCTGACGCCGTTAAATTCATGCCGCCGTGGCTTCCTGCCCTAGGTGGTATTGAGGGCCTTTATGCCACCACGATCAACACGCCGGTGATCCTCGATCTTCGAGGAGAAGCCATGAGCCACGATGGTGTTGCGGAAGTCAAAGGCTTAACCATTGCGGGTAACGGCATTATCGAAGACACGGGAACAGTCTTTGTGTACACGCCCCACGAGGGATTTCGAGGGTCAGATAGCTTCTCCTATGACGTGGTCTCATCGACCGGCCACGCGTCAACCTCGACGGTCGAAATTAATGTCTCGAACCAGGGTGTACTTCTGGACCGTTGGTACAACATCGAAGGTACGGCCGTGTCAGATCTCACCTCCCAGGAGAGCTTTCCGGATACCCCCGACGAAACGCGCATCATGACCAACTTTGTGGCCCCCTCCAACGCGGCGGACAACTACGGGGCTCGCATGCGCGGATTCGTCGTTCCCCCAGCCGACGGCGACTACCACTTTTGGATCGCAGGAGACGATAACGCCGAACTGTGGATTTCAGACGATGCCACGTCAGAAGGAGCAACGTTGGTAGCCCACGTTCCTCAATGGACGGGCTCCTATGAATGGAAGAAGTTCCCGGAGCAAAAGTCCGAACCAATCACGCTGACCAAGGGCATGGTGATCTACGTTGAGGCGCTCATGAAGGAGGGGGGTGGAGGCGACAACCTCGCCGTTGCTTGGGCGCCTGTTGGTCAAGAACCGCAGTACATCAAGCAAGAGTATGTCAACGTCTATCGGGCCTATAATGAGGCTCCGATGGCCGAGGACGATGAAGCAACAACACCTCAAGCCAAAGATGTCACAATTGACGTAATGGCCAACGACAGCGATGCCGACGATGACGATATCTACATCCAGTGGGTAAGCGAAAGCGAAGAGGGAGTCATCCTGACCGAGAACGACGATGGAACATTGACCTATGAACCTCCATCGGGCTTCTCTGGCGACGATTATTTCAAATACACCTTGGCGGATGGACATGGCGGTACCGCCCAAGCGACCGTGATGGTCCGTGTGAAGAAGGCCTTTCCCGATGAAGATCTAAACTCCAACCCTACGGACGCTGGAAACGGTAATTCGTCCGCTGATGTTGGAGGTAGTGGAGGCCCGGGTCCTGCCGGTACGTCCGATGGTGGATGCCGCGCTACCCAGTCCGCCGTGCCCTATCCGTTTGCACTGGCGCTGAGCTTCCTTTTGGTGCTTCTCGCCATCCGTCGAAGCCGCACTAAAACCTAAGGTATGAATCCTCGGTCAACGCAAAGACATCCTCGACTCGATACCTTCCATCGGGGGTCCAGAACTCACCGTTAATGACCCCGTAGTACTGGTTGAAGTCAGCCTGGTAGACCATGGGAATCGCTCCCATTTCGCGACGCTTAAAACGAGGCGTGAACACCATGTCCATACCGGAAGGTTCTCCTTGAACACTCTTGATGGCCCAAGGACCGGTCTCATTGTCTGAGTTCAATCGCTCGTACTCAAAGCTGATGGCTGGGAGCTTGAGCATGGTCTCCCCTACCCACGTCGTTGTCTTATGACCATCGACAGGCGGTCTGGCTCTCGGCCCATCCTTGGACATCTGCATCGAAAAAGGCACCATGCGGCCCGTTTCAATCTCTGTCGACACACCGCTTGTTGAAAGCCAATTCCAATTCTGGAGACTCGCCCGATGTCCGATGGTTCGGTCGTAAGCTCCAAGGGCTCCGGAGGGCAACTCAATGCGCTCTCCATCCTTGGTGGCGACCCCTTGAATAAGGCGCAGATTTCCCCACCACTGAAGCGATCCTTTCGTTCCTGATTGAGCCGTTGTCTGCACAAAAGGGGCACAAAACGCCGGTTCAGCCTTTGCCTGCAACCGAAGGCCTGAGACTTTGACGTCCAGCTCCACGCCCCCGTCCGGCGTCATCGCAATCATCGAATCGGAACGAAGTTCCTCAAAACGAGAAAACATCGGGTCGATTCGCATCTTCTTTTTCCACAGAATCGACTTCTTGCTGCGGTCATGCGCGACCGCTCGCTCTTTTTCGACGATGAGCACGGCAGCATGCCCCGCAATCGCCATATCCGCCAGGTGTGCTCCCACGAAATGGGTTGGCGTATCAAATGTCACATGAAGCCAACTTGAAAGACGACCTGCACCAGGACCTGAGTCCGACGTATTGATACGGCCCTCGAAGGATTCAAACCAGCCAGCGACATACTTGCCCTGTGAAATCATCGCCTCAGGCGAAGGCTGTATCTGTTGGTAGTTCGTCATGAGATTCCTAAACGTTGACTAGACCTTCTTGATAACGTCTCCAGACCAACGTTTCCACGTCTTTCTCGCCTTGACACAACCCATCGAATCTTTCGAGAATTCGCATCCACTCATATCCGGAGGCCCCATGCGCATACTTACAATCTTGCTCCTTGTCGTTGGACTCCTGGTAAATGGGTGCACCTCAGATCCTGCGACCAGTGTACCGGATGCCAACCCTTCCACTGATGTTTCTGCAGATACGTCAGGAAGTGATATCGCCTCCTCAGACTCAACCAGCGATAATGGTCTAACTGATACGACGCCCCTAGATACATCGGCCCCCGTAGATATCCCAAGTGATGGCCAGACGGAGGATAGTCTCCCAGGGGATGTAGGAATCGACACCGGGCAGCCTGGAGATACACCTTGGGGAAAGATTTCGGGTGATTGCGGTGCTGTCGGTGCCGCGGTATCGAGCGCCTCAGCGTCCATCTTGATGACGACGTTCACCTTCGATGACCCTGAGAACTTCGATGCGGGAAGCCTCGAAGGAAGGGCTAAGAAGCGATACGAGGAGCCCAACGCAGGTGGAAGCAGTAAGTGCACGGAAGTAATGAGTATGCAGCTCCTGATGGCTTGCGAGGGGGCCACTGTGAACAAACTGGAAACAGAAATCACGTACGATACGAAAGGAAAAATCGCGGATTACATCATCGATGTCGGAGGCACCAAGACCGGTGTCTCAGTGACGCGCGCCTACAAAGGACCCGTCGTCGACGTCTACACGCTTGAGGATGCAACATCCCTTCTTGAGAAAAAGCTCGCAGGCATCGAAGAAGCCCGCCAAAACGTATCCCAGACCGATGTTTGGGCTACATCGATGATCCACATCTGGACACTTCACCCAGCATGGGCCGACACGGTTGTGGAGGCTTGGAATGCCCTCGATTCAGAGATGAAAGCATCGACCGTTGTGCTGATCACGGTCGAAGAGGGAAGTGACTATATCGTCACAGATGCATGTGATGATTAATCCATTCGGCAAATGAAGGGGAACGCGGTGTAACAGGGCATATCGTTCCAATTCCAACCGAACGCCCCTCTAAGCTCACCGCAGTCCTCATTATTTGCCCAGTTGTCGGGCTGGTTGTTATTCCAGCTATCCCATTCGCCCAATTTGCCCTTCCCTTGCCACTTCCACGTACCCTCTTGGCCCTTGTCGTTAAGGCCAAGCCAGTAGTTCCAAGCATTGTATGTCTGAGCAATTGCCTTGATTTTGTTTTGCTGTGCTTGGTCGTCAATCTTAGCCAGGTTCCCGCCCTGTGCCTTGCAATGAGCCTTCGCTTGGTCCCAAGTCTGACCGGCAAAACAGAAGACGAACTTTGAACCATCGACTATGTGGGACTCGCAGTTAAGCCACCAGCAGATATCCAGTTCGTCGGTGTCGATCTTTCCGTTGCAATTGTTGTCGATACCATCGTAGCAGGTTTCACCAGCGTCAGGGTGAATCAGCGGATCGAGCGGTGCACAGTCTTTGTCGTCTTTTGTGCCGTCGTTATCGTCGTCGTCGTCGCAAGCGTTACCCTTGTTGTCACCATCGGTATTCACCTGATCTGCATTCGGGTCATTGGGGCAGTTATCGTCGCCGTCAACGACGCCATCACCGTCCTTATCGTCCCCATTCGCCATGTCACAAAGGTCGCCGATATCGTCCCCATCCATGTCCTCTTGTTCCGGGTTGAACACATCTGGGCAGTTATCATCGGCGTCCTCAACACCATCACCGTCCTTGTCGATATCGTTCACAGCATCGCAGGCGTCACCGAGATTATCTCCATCTGCGTCAAACTGCTCAGGATTGAAAACATCTGGGCAGTTATCATCCTCGTCGTTAACGCCATCGCCGTCCTTGTCCTTGTCATTCACGGCGTCACAGGCATCTCCAACGTTGTCATCATCTGTGTCGAACTGCTCAGGATTGAAGTCGACAGGACAATTGTCATCGTCGTTATCGATATCGTCACCGTCGACATCCCAATCGCATGCATCTCCTAAATCATCACCGTCCAAGTCTTCTTGGCCGGCGTTAGGAACATCCACACAATTGTCGAAATCGTCGTCCACTCCGTCGTTATCTTTGTCCTTATCGTTAACGCCGTCACAGGCGTCTCCAAGGTCATCGCCATCTTTGTCAGACTGTTCAGGATTGAAGTCCACGGGACAATTGTCGTCTTCATTCGCAACATCATCGCCGTCGACATCTAAGTCGCAGGCATCTCCTAAATCATCACCGTCTAAGTCTTCTTGGCCGGCGTTGGGAACGTCCACGCAATTGTCGAAGTCATTCTCGACACCGTCACCGTCGATATCCTTATCATTGGTGTTGTCACAGGCGTCGCCCAGTTGGTCATCATCCTTGTCGGACTGGTCTGGGTTAAAGTCGACGGGACAATTATCAGCCTCATTATCTACATCGTCGCCGTCTTTATCCGGGTCACAGGCATCGCCTAGATCGTCACCGTCCAGGTCTTCTTGCCCGCCATTACTTACCTCGACACAGTTATCACTATCGTTGTTGATACCGTCGCCATCCTTGTCGGCATCACACGCATCCCCCTTCTTATCGCCATCGAGATCGTCCTGACCTGTATTGAAGTCGACGGGGCAATTATCGACGTCGTTCTCAACGTCATCACCGTCTTTATCCGAGTCGCAGGCATCGCCTAAATCGTCCCCATCCAGGTCCTCCTGATCGGGATTTTCGACATCGATGCAATTATCAAAGGCATCATCGATGCCATCATCGTCCTTGTCGGTATCATCCTTACAGGCGTCGCCCTTGCCGTCGCCGTCGCTATCCTTTTGGTCGGGATTAAATTGCTTGGGACAGTTATCGTCTTTGTTCAGGACGCCATCTTCGTCTTTATCAGGATCGCAGGCATCTCCGAGCATGTCACCATCGATATCTTTCTGAGAGGCGTTGGGAACGAGGTCACAATTGTCGTCCACATCCGGGATACCATCCGAATCGTCATCTAAATCGCACGCATTCCCTTCACCGTCTTCGTCCAAGTCTTCTTGGTCAGCGTTGGGTACGCTCACGCAGTTGTCGCTATCGTCAAGCACGCCGTCGTCGTCTTTGTCGCCAACATTCGGCCCTGCGTCCGTATTTGAAGGCACATCGTCCGGACCGCCTATGTCACTGCCAACTCCTGCATCCTCCGGATCACTCGTATCTTCTTTGGGAGGCGTGACAGTTGCATCTGCACCACCCACATCGGGTGCACCACCAACATCAGGCGTGGGCAACGTGATATCAACGTTTCCCTGTCCGATGAGGTCGACATTGGCGCCTATGCCCTTCTCGTTCTCAAGATAAGTCAGTGAGGGGTTCTGCTCGAGACAGGCCCCAGACACTCCAAAAATGAACAAGCATGCGATGGCTAACACACTTGGACGCTGCGTTCGTGTATTCATAAACTTCTCCGACGGTCCGCGCAGTATACCCATCCCCCTGCGATGCCTCAAATCACGGGCGTTACTCCATTGTCATGGGACCTTCCGTGGCGTAGCCTGGACACTATCCACTCGAGGAGTCCTCCATCATGAAACAACTCACACTGCTGGTTTTTTCCGCTTTTTTTCTGAGCGGATGTGCCTGTGCAAAGAACTCAGCAAAGACAGCAAACTCAGGAGCAACCGCGACAGTCGCCGAGACAAAAGCGAAGTCATCCAACCAACCCAATGAGGTCAAAGCGATCGAGTCCGAAACGGCTCAAAAGGCTGCTCCAGCGGTAAACCCCTGTCCAGGTAAGCGTATGGAGTACAAGGGCAAAGTCACTCTGAAAGGCCAAGTCGGTAGCACAAAGGGCGCACAGCTGACCTTGAAGGGCGTCATTCTTCGCATCGAAGATCGGCAGGAAGCCCGTCAGTGGGTTGGTAAGACAGTCACAGCAACGGGAGACCTCTGCCACTACACCTGTGGACCGATGGAACAATGTCTAACAAGTGGAAGCATTCCCTCATTGAAGAACATCACCATCACCGAAGATCCAGCCCGCCCCTAGCGGTTAACCTGTCCGACCAAACGATGAAGCTCAAGGAATCGATACGTTGACGCGTTCACGCCAAAGGAAGAAACGCATAAACCCGCTCGACGTCATCATGATGCCCATTTTTGGATGTGTCACGGCAGGTGTGGGAACGATGCTTGCCGTAGCCTTTCCTGTTGTGGTGCTCACATTCATCATTCTGCCGATTTTCCCGTCGTCAGCCCACTGGGTAGAGAGTTATGCCTGTGACCCCGGCGGCGTCGTCGAGATCGAAGAATGGAGCGAATACGACCATGAGGACCAGGTCGATGAATCTGGAACCGAGTATCTCTGCGTTTATGAGGACGGCTCATGGACCGAATCCTCAACCGAAATCATGGTCGCGATGATCCTGCTTGGCATCCTTATCCCGGGAGCCTTTGCCGGCGCAATCGGTGCACTCCTCGGACTTCTTGGCGGATTAAATCCAAATGCAACGGACAAGAACAAGAAGAAGCAGCCCAAAGAAGCAAAACGAGCGGAAACTAACGATGAAGAGGTCGATTCGACAAAGATAGAGACTCAACCTCCCACTCACGATATAGACTCTGGGGAGTCCTGACCGGGCCCTCTATGACCTTCCTAGCTCAAAGAGATCGCTGAACATATGCCGCCCAAGCCTCCCAAGCAGACGAACGTAAACCCGATGGGTGTCCTTGGAGCCACGCTCTTTGGGGGCGTGACGATGATTCTGACGATGCTCGCGATGCTTTTCTTTCCGCTTGCAGCATTTCTCGGCTCCTTCTTGGACATCCTAAGCAGCCTCAATCCATTCAAGCGCAGAAAGAAAACGGCTACCTCACCCTCAGAAGAGGCCGATGATCCGAACGGCGCTCCTTCCGAAAAACCCTGACCCTAAAGACGTTCGATGGGCCATCATTGAAGCGATTCGATATGGCTATCATCGGAGTTCTGAGGGTCATCAAAGACGGTACCTGCCAACCTCTTCAAAGCCTCGTTTCCATCCCGTTGGTAGTCCTCAATCTTGTTCCTTCAGCTCGATGTTGCGCGCAAATATTGCTCCTCGAGCACAAGCTACGGACACAAAGCTCCGGGTTTGATGACGACAAAAGATGTCGTTCCAAGGCTCATTAACGAACTGGTCGAGTTCTAAGGGGCCCAGTTCCACCGCGGGTTATGTCATTCACTCCCCTTCTGGGACTCTTGGCTCCGCGCGATGGCTTGCATCTTAAGGTCATGCGGAATCTTGAGCTTTCGCTCCATGTAAACGGACGGGTTCGAGTTCACATCTTTGGCGAGCTCCACGATATGTTCGTTGCCCTTCTCCTCATATGCCGCAACTTCCTCAGCGTTGAGCTCGAACTCCACATCATAAAGACCCGCACCACCGCAGACGACAGATATGAGATAGCGTGAGCCAAACCGATAGAAGGTAAAGCTCCATGCGACGCCGTGGACAATCTCTAAGTCCTCTCCAGAATCAAACTCAAGTACCGGCAAGGGAGTAGGAGGAGGGGAATGAACCGGCTCTTCCGACTCCACTTCCTCTTTCGGCTCAACCTCCTGGAGCCCTTCATTCCGAAAAGGCATGCGTTCGTCAGCAGTCACCAAAAATCGGCGAACCTTAGGACCGATGTAGGCAAGAATCGTATCGTAGACAGGCTCGTTCTCGGACTGCCTTCCCAACCAATCGCACATCGTCAATCGAATGAGATTGGGGATGGGTCCATCCTCACTCATCTCCATGCCAGTCTCCAGGAACGCGAAAATACGCTGAAGTGCATCGTCGATGGCGTCACTGGGCGACGAAAGATGCGTCTTTACCAGTTCCACAATGCCCCGAGCCAAATCGTACATCGCACTGGTTGGGATGAACTCATACTCGTCTTCAGCGTATGCTTCCCAAGCAGGTCTTAACTCGGGCGCAGCCTCAAGTAACCGAACGACAAAGTGTTCTTCAACCCGGTGTTCTATCGGGAAATCCATCATATCCTCTCGTCCGAAAGACGCACACGACCATAGCCTTCCTAACCGTATCTAAGCCACCATTGCTCACAAATGGTCCAATTGTTAGCATTGTGAGAATGAACGGCGATCCTTCCGACAACACGGCCAAGGCTCTTCCATCATCGCCTTGGTCGACCGTGCGCTCATCCATCTTTTTCCCCAACGCAGAAGAAGAGGTGAGTTATCAAGACGCACACGAACAACCTTGCCGAAGTTGTGGCACAGCGTCTTGTTGCTCCTTGGTGTCTTTATCCAAAGTTTTGCCGAAGACAGCAGCTGATATCGATTACCTGCACTACCTAGTCAACTTTGAGCGGATAGAACTAGGTCTCAAGCGCAATGGAGAAGTCGGTGTGTACTACCGATGGGGCTGTCGTCACTTGGATCGCGAAAAGTTGTACTGCACGATCCACAAAACCCCCGACCAACCCCGCACTTGTATCCATTACCGAGCTCATACTTGTTGGTATCGAAAGGCCGTTGGAGAGCAAACACGGGAAGATTATATTCGCTTCGACTGGGTCGGGTTTGACGTCTTTGTTAACCAAATCACCTTCGATGGGGACGGAAAAATTCTAAGTGCTCCATCGTGGCAAGAGATGAAGGAAATCGTCGTAGAGACGGCCAACCTAGTTGTGAATGCGACTGAAGCCGGTCAACTTATCGAGAGTAAGGCTCCACGTAGCGAATCTCTTGAACCCGATAAAAAAACGGAAATAAAGAACGAGAACCAACCGTTCGCGGGGTTAGTAGGGTACAGGAAGGATCCTTGCACGGATTGTTCCGCTCCCTGCTGTGATCATGTTGCGATACGGACCACTCAACTGCAGTCATTTATGGGCCTTGATTTCGTACGATATATGCTTGGTTTCGAAGGAATTGAATACGGCTACTCCGAAAGTGGACAGAACTGGGTTTTTGTTCGAAGTGAGTGCCGAGCCTTCGACACCGTGGCCCGCAAATGCACGCTTTACGGATCTCCGAAACGACCTGCCGCCTGTACATCCTACAACGCTTGGAAGTGCTCGTTTAAGCCGTGGTTCACGACCCCTGATACATCGAACTTGGTGCGTATCAAATTTGAACAATTCAAGCCTTTTGCGAAGCTCTTTCGCTTTGATCGCGAAAGGTCAATTACCCAGGCTCCCTCCATCACCGATGTGCGAGAAGCTATATACGCCCAACAATAGCGGCTTTTTGCATCTTTCTACCCGTCCCATGATTGAGAATTTCATTGAAATTCTTTAGACTTATAACCGCTTAATTTTCCCTGGATCGAACTATGGCTGGCCCAAAAGGTTTCAAAGGACCGGATCTCGAAGGTGGCGTACCCGTCATCAAGTCGACGAGTGCCAATGGAGTGGCTAACGAGGTCATTGGAACCGTTCGCGAGAACATGGAGCTGAACGACGAATGGTACGACATGGGAGATGGCGAATTCGACCCGGGTATTTACCGGCGTTGGATGGGTGGAATGACCGAACGCTATCAACAGGAAGGTCTTCGTCTCGCAGTTAGCCGAGCCAATCCTGACAATAAAGCCGAACTTATGGCCATGCGGATTCCGCTTAAGGCCAAGCCTATGGCGCCAAGTCAGGCCCCCAAGGTAGCTGACGGTGATCCCGCAGATCCTAAGGTTGCGCTCGACAAATTGGACGAAGGCGGAGGAGGAGGTAAGGGAGAACCCATATCGGACTCTGCCACATTGGCTCAGGCATTGGGCGCTCTTGAAATCCCAGAGATGCCAGAAGCCGACGTTACGGCCATCACCCGTGAGATCGACCACCACCAGAACTGGATCACGGAGTTAGGAGCCGGACCAGATGGCCAACTCGACTTCGGAAGCCGCGCCAAACTACTCGGTCAAGTCACGCTTCGTGCTGCAAGTAAAGGATTCGTCACAGGCCTAGTGTCGGGAGGCACTAGCTTCGCGGTCGATAAGGTCTCGAAGAAGGCGATGAAACACTTCAAAGGCGCCCCTCACTTAGGGAGTATCGTCGGCGGAGCCATGACCACTTACTCCTACTTCGGAAACGGAGGAGCAGGGGCCAAAAAGAAGTGGGCCGCAATTACAGACGGCGCCAGCAAGGTATTCAACGAGGAGAATTGGTCTAAGAGGCCCTTAGCCACAACGGCAGATCTCTTTCACTGGATCGGCGATATGGTCGGTACCGTGGGTGACATCTGCTCGATGCTCTCCATGGCATTCTACATCATCGCAGGCCTAGGTTTCCTCTTAAGTCTTATTCCAGGACTCCAACCTATCGCAGCGATTGTGAGCCCGTGTGTAAACGCCGGACGCATCACGAATAAGATATCAGGGTTATGTGGGCCTGTGGCCAGAGTCGCCAACACGATGGCAACGGCCTTCCGCTTCGCTGCAATTCTTTGCGAAGCATCAGATCCAACCGAGATGTCCGAGCAGTTAGCCATCTACGAAGGCGAAGCGACCGGACTTGTGACCAGTGTCACCTCATCGGTCACCAAGAAACGTCTCGACCAGGCATATCCAGACAAGCCCGTCGTTCCCACGCATACTGGTGGCGAGCCACCCGAGCAACAGGGTAAAGACGAAAGCTTCGGTAAAACGGTAAAGAATGAACTCTGGAAGACCGTCGGTATCACCTGGGACGAAGGCAATCCCGACAAACCGTGGTACGACTGTATGTTCTCGAAGGAACGAGCAGAGCTCAGCCAAGCATGGAGCGAGCGACAAGCGGTCAAAGCCCGCATCGACTCAATGTACGCCGAGATCGACCAAGCGGAACTTGAGAAAAGAAAGTCCCAAATGGATGGCACCGACCAACTCGCGAATTACCAAGCAGACCACGACGAGAATGTCAGACAGAACAAGGCGAATCAGGATAAATACGACGCAGACTACGACGCTTCATTCTTAGACCCCAATAAGGCCGGACCCCAAGGGCAACGTCCCGCCGACTTAGGCGACCTCGACACAAACAATCTCGACAACATGCGTCAACACAACGTAGGGGGAGGTTACGATAGCGTCGAGAACTGGCAGAGACTACGCGAAGTTGGTCGGACACGTATCAATGAGGGTCTGAGTCAGGTTGGGCAACTCTACGGTGACGCATACCAAAGATCATCAATTGATGCCCTAGCGGACGAAAAGGCTCGTGAAAAGTACCGAGAAAAAGGTCAGACAGAGATCTACACAGCCGATCTAAAGCTCGACGATGTCGACGGGGGAGCTGCCTCTTTCCCAAAGAGGCAAGCCGACCGT
>MDTD01016747.1_pt1 | contig 28430 bp, 35 predicted proteins | sample 811221 | NCBI WGS metagenome assembly MDTD01 (sample SAMN05326646, study PRJNA326480) | marine metagenome | isolation source: seawater | place: Pacific Ocean: South West | collected 2011 | reverse complement strand
TCAAGGTAATCAAGGAAATGCTGGAAGTGCCGGTTCATGCGGTCCTATAGGTACACAAGGTTCATGTGGTCCTCAAGGTAATCAAGGAAATGCTGGAAGTGCCGGTTCATGCGGTCCTATAGGTACACAAGGTTCATGTGGTCCTAAAGGTGATCAAGGAAATGCTGGAAGTGCCGGTTCATGCGGTCCTATAGGTACACAAGGTCCATGCGGTCCTCAAGGAGCTCAAGGCACAGCTGGAACACAAGGCGCTTGCGGTACTCCTAATCACAAAGGGATACGTTATAGATATAAGTACAACACTACTAGTGGGCAAGGAGTCTTTAACATGCTAGATAAAGACGACACTGCTACAACAAACCCTAAACTATGTGCTAAATTTATAGTATTTGTACAAGATTTAGATGGAACTCTAAACAGTAAATTTTTAGAAGATTTAGTTGATAATGCAAGCCCTAAGTCTGGAGCTGTTTTTTCCGTTAGGTTTGTTCAACCTTCTAATGATAATACAAGTCACGCAACTTATAACTTTACATATAAAGTACTTGAAACAAATACAGTTTCTGCAACAGAGCATGTTACAGTCAGATATATTGGAGGAAGCGCAACTAATTTAGTAGTTGCAAGTAATGATGAAGCGCACATTTCATTAGAAAGTGTTCAAGAGACATTTGTAAGTAATACTGATGACGAATCTCTAAATCTATTACAATTACAAGGCGCATGCGGCGCCAATGTTGGACCTCGACTTGACTTTGATGTTGATAAAAGTGGTGCATGTGGTGTACAGAACATTGCACGTGTTAAGGCAAGATCAGCTTGGAGTGATGAACCATATATGACTATAGATGTAGCACCTAGTGCCGGAGCAGCTCCTGTAAATAAATTAGATATTAAAAATGACAGAGTTCAACCTCAAACTGCATTTATTTTTAATGACAAACAAATAAAGTTAACTGGAGCAACTCTTGCTCTTGATGCTAACAATGTAATGAGATTTAACCCTACAAGTATATCCGCAGATAATACATTTACAGCGGTAAATACAACTAATGCTATAGACCACCAAATTTATTGGTTGAGTAATGAGTCCGCCTACAATGTAATTTTTACTCATGACACGTCTGCTAATATGCACACAGCTAGTAAAGCTAATAAAATAATTCCTCCTGGAGCAACTATGGGTCTTCAAGTAGATGGGAGTGATGTAAGAGAATGGCCTGACACCCGTAGAACTATGGTTTGGCACCAATCAGGTTCTTGGTCTGCCAGTAGTGTGAATGCTTATTATTCAGGGTGGTGAGATTACTACAGACGAAACACTAAAATAACTTCTATAACTGGGACAACTGATACGACCATATCTTCTTGGCATGCACATCGATATTCAAGAATAGTTCCGCAGGCTGCAACGTTAGTAGACTTTAGAGCTAGTATAGAGTGGTCTGGAGCTGACGGTGACATAGAGCTAGATATTTGGAAAATTTCGATTCAATCAACTACAGGAAGTACTTTAACAAATAGAACATTAAGCCACATAGGGCAGATATCACTCTCAGACCCAAGTGATACTACACATATGCAGAAAGTAACGGTATGTGGTTCGCTTGATGCTACGGCAAAAGTTTTTGCCGAAAACGAATCTCTTATGTTTACACTTAAAAGAACCAGTGGAAGTGACGGTGTCCAGTATTATATTAATGCATCATTTACATTTGAATTACATTAGGAGGAGAAAATATGTCTAGTATAGAGAAACCCGATTGAGAAACTAAAGATAGTGATGAACAAAATAGAGAAGCTGAGGGGGTATTTGAAAACCCAACTCTTGGTGATTTTAATACCTCACGAATTGATAAAGCTATTAAACAGTTATATGAAAAAATTAGAGAAGGTATAGACGCTATAAATACTAACACAAGTAAAACAGGAATAACTACAGCTCAAGCAAACGCTATAACAGCAAATACCGCTAAAACAGGAATAACTACAGCTCAAGCAAACGCTATAACAGCTAACACAGCAAAGACAGGAATTACTACAACACAGGCTACTACCATAACAGCTAATAAGAATCTTTGCGCTGCACTTGATATTATGAGATTTCAAAACGTTCCACAGGTTGGATTAAATAGCAAAAATAAGATGGATATTTCTTGTACTTGGGCGATAAATAAAACTACTAGCAAACTTGAGCTAACTATGACTGCGTCTCCAGCTGGCGGTGTATCAGGAACAAGATATTCTTCAGTAATAGCTACCTTAGACCCAATAAAGAAAGGGAAATAGATACACCTTATAGTCTATTTGACTAACGAGCACAAACAAGGTATATTAAAGCATGCAATTAAAAAGAGAATTATCATTAAAAGAGTTTGAAACCTTAGCCAAAATAAAGGAAAGGTTTAAAAATTTTGTCGCCCTGAGTTTACATAAAAAAGGAAAAAGTACTCATCCAATGAATATTGTAGATGTGCCTGGCGTACAAACAGCTGAAGAAGTTATTTTTAAAACTAAGGATAAATTATAATGGCTAGAAAAGCTGGAGACATAGGCTCACCTACTACAGGAAATATTAGTTTAGATATAAAATATATTTTTATAAATTTTCTACAGCAATTTTTTGCCAACCATTCGACATTTACTTGAAACTCCGATTTAAAACTAACTAAAATCGTTATAGCTGATAAGAACGCTGTTGAATTAGAGATAGTTGAAAAACGTCCAGCTATTATATGTGCTAGAGGGTCAATGGCGTGAACTAACGCTAACCCAGGACAAGTAGGACAAGAAAGTAACTTTATGTCTGACTTAACTTTAGCAGGCCGAGTAGATACTGCAGATCGAGAACGAAATAAGACATATACAGACTTATTATCTGCAACTGTCACTTTACACGTACTATCTAAAAGCGGTATTCAAGCTGAACAGATCGCCAGCGATGTATTTCAAACATTAACTGTGTATAAAACAGAATTAAGAAAAAAAGGTGTTCATAAGGTAGTTGGATTAAGTTATGGAGAAGAACAAAATTTAAAAACAAGTGCTAATATTGAATATGCATCTGTGCCAGTAGCTGTTAGTTTTTTAACACAAAAAACTTTACGTAGAGGTGAAATAGCTAATAATTGTACAGTATTTATTACCCCAAGTGGCGGAACAGCAGTTCAGCAATATGAAGGAATTAATTTTATTGTTAGAAATAATGGGACTCAAATTGTATTTGAATATGCTCCGGCAGCGGGATCCACTGTTACTGCAAAATATGTAGATGCTAATTCGTATAGTACCGTTGAAGCTACTTTACTTCCAGTAGGCGGAACCGTCGATGGAGTAGAAAAGGTCTTTACAATACCAAGTAATGGTAGTATATTAGGGTATTACAGCCTTCTTAAAGCAATTAAGGTTGCAGACACAACAGCAGTAACTGAAACAATAAATCCATCAGGTAATTTAGATCCTGCAATTTCAGGAACTTGGATATACGAGGGGACTAATTCTTAATGACTAAAGCAGCATATATTATGGAAAAATTAGCTAAAAAGAAACAAGAGCGTACTGAAACACCTCTTAAAGGTAAGACTGTTTATAAAGCTGGAGATGAAAGTGCTGAAAAGAAAAAAATAGTAGATCAAATTGCTAAACAGCACACTGTTAAAGATTGGAAGAAAAAACATATTACTGATGATTGGAAAAACTCTACTGTAACTGCAGACACTACATTTACCCCCTATGGAGGTATTCAAAGTGTAAGACATAAGGTTAAAAGAGATACGTGAGCTCCATCAATGTTTGATCCAGAGTATCAAACAGTTCGTGATAGAGATGAGGGTCTTATGAATATTGAAACTCATAATGATTTAGTTAGACGAGATCCTAACCCTCCTGTAGATAATTTATTCCCACCTGAAGGACTAAGTAAGAAAAAAATGATTAAAAATATGAAAAAAACTAGTGGTTTAATCATGTGGGATGCTTTTGATGATGAAATGAATAAAGAGGCAAGTGTAAAAGCTGTCGTCAAAGCTGTTAAACGAGTAGCTAAAATGTTTAATAAAAAGAACAGAAAGAAAGCTCAATCGTGGGCTAAGAAAAAATCTTTAGGAGGAAAGTTTACAACTAAAGGTAAACCTAAAGGTAAAAGAGGTAGGCCTAAAAAATCAGGATTAAATGTAGCTCAAAAAGCTGTAGGTAAATTAACTTATCAAGGTAAGAAATGGTTTAAAAATCCTATTAAAGCTGCCAAAGACGATATATTTGCAAATAGATATAGAAAAGTTAATCCTAAAAAAGTAAAAGGTGGAAAATATACAACAATTTTTGGAAATAAAAGAAAAGTAGTTGGCTATAAAGGTAAAAACCCATATATTAAAAAGACAAAGGGTGGACAAGCTTTAGGAATGTCTTTTTCTGTACCAGGGTTTGCTGCAATGGAAGCTGGGTTAGGTGATAGAAAGACTAGTAGCGGTAAAGATAGAGGCTTAGCACGTAGAACTATGAGTGGGTTAGCACAAGGTATAGCCTTTAAAGCAACACCAATATTAGCAATGACTGGGCTTGCTGGATCAGAAATAAACAAAGCTCGAAAGCAAAAAAAGATAGATACTCAAAATACTGCATTAGCTGCAGGTAAAGCTATAGGTAGTCAATTTGTATAATGAACAATAAATACTTGACAATTACAGTTATGTCAAGTATTATATAATCATGAAATTATATTATAAATACTCAAGCAAGGGGGACGAATAAATGGCGTATGTAAAACCAGGTGTAGAGGTTACTCAAGTACAAGAGTCTTCTACCCCAATATTAACAGCTCCAACACTAACAGCGACTGTAGTAGGGTGTCCTTACTATTGGCATGACGTTGATAGTGATGAAGCAGTAGTAGCCACTACATATTCTGGGGTATCTCAGGATGTACTATTAAGTAGTTTAAATGCAACATACAATGCAATTGATGCTGATGATGTGGATTTAGTTGTTGTAGATTTATTAGCTACAGCTGGTGACGCTGCAGGAGAAATAAAACATTTAGTAAAAGGTACAGATTTTACTGTAACACACGCAGATAATAAGATTACAGTAAACGCAGGTATATCAATTGGAACAGCTGCTGTTACTAAAGGAGAAATTAGAGTTGGATTTAGATGTCATAAAACTGACTCAGAAAACATCTTTCATACTTTTGACAGCTTACAAGCAATCAGAGACGAATTAGGTAAAGTAGTTACATGGAATCCCCTTGCATATGCAACCCATCTTTGCCAAGTAAACTCTAACTCTGTTGTAAGTGCATACGGAGCTACAAATGTAGATGACGCTGGAACACTAGAACAGTTAGGTTTACAAGAGACTTATGCTTTAGCATTTATAGATGATGATGTTAGTGCTGCTACAATTGGAAACCATTGTACAACATATTCAAGCGCTACTAATAAAAAAGAAAGAATAGCTTTCATTAATAAAAAGATTGCTTGGTCAGGATCAGATTGGAGCTCAAGTTCTACTGATAGGGCGAATACAGCTGCTGCAATCAGAGACGGTAATTCTGGATTAGCAAATAAAAGACTATTTACTATTCACCCAGATGTAGCTTATGTCCAAGAAACTAGACATATATCAACAACAAAGCCTTCTTTTGTAACAGCTTCCTTTGCTACTGAGTCGTCAGTTAATTTTACAACTAATAACGCACTATGTAGATTAGCTGTATCAACAACTGCAAATGGAGTTAAATATCAGGCAGGCACATTAATTGATGACACTGTTTGGGCTAATTTAAATGCTCAAGGTTTTCATAGTATTACTGTTAAAGCTCCAGTACCAGGATCATATTACTGTGCAGCAACAGCAGGATTATTAATAGCACAAACACCAGAGCAACCAATGACTAACCTACCTGTAGGTGGTTTAGATGAAACTTGGGGTTCTCAAGACTTCTTTACTGAAGCTAACTTGAATACTATGGCTCAAGGTGGAACATACATAATGACACAAGATACAAAAACTGGTCCAATCTATTCTAGACATCAAACTAGTACAGATATATCAAGTGTCGCAAAAAGAGAGTTAAACATTACGAAATCATTAGACTTTGCGGCTAAATTTATTAGAAGCGGTCTTAAGCCTTATATTGGTAGAAATGTAATTAGTCCTGCATTCTTAAAACTTTTAGAATCAGTTCTTGTTAGTCAAGGACTATTCTTAGTTAGAGATGGAGTTCTAAATGATTTCAAAGTTGCAAGTGTTAAACAAGATGCTTCATCACCGGATACAATCAATGTTGAAGTAAATGTGTTAGTTAAGTATCCAGTTAATTACATTAAAATTAAATTAGTATTCTAATAGGAGGAAGAAAAAATGCCAGGAATTTTTCAAGATTGGAAATTTAAAGAAGGCCATGTACAATCCGTCCCTGAAGGTGGAGATTTTCTATCATCAGAATCGTGCGTAATTTGTGCTGGTCCTAATACAATTCCAGAAACGATACAAAATGTAGTACCGATAGGTTTAGTACAAAACGCAACTGTTACCCAGAATAAACAAATTCAACAATTATATGAGATTGGATCACGCCAGCCTATATTTATTCCTGGCAGAACTGTAGTACAGGCTGCGTTGTCTAGAATCTTATTTGATGGTCCATCACTTATGAGAGCTGTTTATAAAATTTATAACGGTTCAAACATTATCACTGACCAAAGTGTACCAGTAGATTCAGGCACAAACCCTGAAAATGCACCAGGTAACCCATATGTTACAGACGATGATCAACAAGCTAAGTTTTATATTAACCTAGCATCTGAGTTCTTTAATAAGCCTTTAGGGTTAGCATTTTTCTTAAATGATATGGAAGATGAAAACTATGGTGGCTTTTACCTAGAAAATTGCTACATACAATCACATCAGTTATCTATAGCTGGACAACAAACTATACTAGTAGAGAATGTTGGTATACGTTGTAGTAGAGTTGTACCAATTAATAGAGCTGGTGAGAATGATATTGATACTGCTATAGATTTAGATAACTCTGGCAGTAGTTTAGCCGGTTAATCAGCTTTATAAATATTAAGCTAAAAAAAAGGGAGCTGCTTAGTTCCCTTTTTTATCTCCATTAAATCTTTGCCTGACAACAACCGGATCTAGTACGGACGAGTGTGTGGGTGATCCTTAATAAGGAGGAGTGCCAGGCATGACTAAGCAAAAGTAAAAAACTAACTGGACATACAACGTACTTTAATCCTTACGGAACCCTCCCATTCTTGGCAAGGCATACTATTACAGCACATCTGTCACTACAACACGTTAGTTTATAAAAGTTGGTGATTGATTAATAGAGCTCACCACACTCCGCAAAATGATAAAGATTATTAGTCTTTATCTTGATCATCAGTCTTACTTTTTGTAAAAATTGCAACTGTTTCTTTAACACACATTATTGCAATTGAAGTAAGAATAACTGTTGATGCTACTGCACCAACTTTACCGACTGTATCCATTTGGATCTCTCCTTTGTTTTTAAAAAAATCTTTGCGCTCCCACTTAAGAAGTAAGTGTTTACGAAGCGCGAGGGTATAAGGGATTATGCCGATTGACATAACCTTTAGCGATATAAAAAGGATTTCATTTGAGCAAGCCCAACATGAAATCCAAGACAGGCTATAACGCCTATCATATATATCTTATACCTAATAACTAGTGAAAATGCACCTATTTTTGAGGTAAAAAAAAGGACCTAATTTAGGCCCTTTTTTCTATAATATATGCGACATTATTTTAGCAGTTTTCAAGTGCAAGGCTGAAATTGTACTATCATTTGCTATATAATGATCAAACATATAATTATCTAATGATGTTTCTGAGGGATGATCTGATTGTGGAAAAGGGTTATTTGGTCTATCTACTCTAATTAGAGTACCTCCCAAATCCTTTATTTTATCAGCTTCATTTTCAAAGCGTGTGTCTGTAACTACCCAATTTTCATCTGGATGATAATCTTTTAATGTAGCTATTACCCACGCATCATTATGTAAACCATTTCGGACAGCATCAGTACCTAATAATTGTTGAAATTCTCTAATAGTCATTCCCCAATCCTTTAAGTACTTTTGCTTTCCTTCTTGGCTTATTTGAGTTTCATAACTTTCTCCGGTCATCATTACAGCAACCTTTTTAATTATGGTTGCAAATTTAATGATTTTAAAACCGTAGTTATCTACAAGGTATTGACCACATTCGTCTTTACCTGATCCTATTTTTCCTGATATACCTATAATCATATTAGTGTACCCAACATGTACTTATTTCAGGATTTACTTCCATAGGAACATCTGGTGCATAGAATTTAAAGGCATCTAACATCCCTTGCTTTACTATACTAGAGGCTTGCTCAGCACAAGACTGATGTGCTTCTACTACTATTTCATCATGAATTACATTAACTATTTTAGCATCCATATTATTAGCGTTAAATTCTTTCCTAATAAGGCATAGTGCTTTTTTAGTTACTGATGCTCCCGCTCCTTGGAAAGGAAGATTCTTAGTAATATTTAAGGCATGTGCTACCTCTCTACGGTTAAACCAGTCAAAAGTAGTTAAGTCTCTTTGTCTCCTATCTAGTGGAGATACTGCTATGTGCGACTTTCTAGCTCTTACTACTAGTTCATCTAACAGAGCTTTAATCTGAGGGAAAGTTCGATAGTATTTATCCATAAGCTGTTTAGCTTCGTCATAACTTATATCTAAGTTTTCGCTCAATTTCTTAGGACCAATTCCGTAGATAAGGCCAAAGGTTAGACCCTTCGCAGCTGTTCTTTGATGTTTTTCTACCTCATCATAAGGTATTCCAAATATCAAACTAGCACTGTTTGTATGTAGGTCAATGCCCTCATCTAAGGCTTTTATGAAATTAGGCTCCTTACTCATGTGCGCTAATAACCTCAATTCTTGTCCCGAAAAGTCAGCACTAATCATTTTATAAGAATCGTCTTGCACAGTAAAAGCAGCTCTATATTCAGCAGCCGAAGGAATGTTAGTCATATTTGGATTACGACTTGCAAACCTACCTGAATCAGCACCTAATTGAACAAAGTCTGAATGTACTCTTCCAGTAGCTTTAGATACATGAGTATTTAAAAAGTCTTCACCATATGTAGTAAGCTTTTTATTATGCTCTCTGTATGTTAACAAAGCTTTTATAACTGGATGATCAATTTGTTTTAATGCCGCTACACTAGTAGAATCTAATACTCTTCCCGTAATAGTTTCAAGAAGAGGTTTAAGTTGTTTTGGCGAGTTGTAATTCACAGTAACACACCCAAACATGTCTACTTCACAATGATCTACAAAATAACTATCTAACTCATTCTTAGCTGAAATCATTTCTTTTTCAGCTCTATCCTTTAGAGCTAACCATTTTTCAGCATCTAAGTAGATACCATTTAATTCCATATCACACGTAGCATACACAGTCTCCATTTCAAGATCCATTAACGAAAGCATATTTCTTTCATTTAATAGCTTTTCTAAATGGTTATATAAGTCATTTAAATGTAATACATCTTTAGCTGCATACTGTATTTGCCCATCTGTAAAATCTTCACCTAGCTTCATACCTACAAAACTTTTTTGCTCTTCTTTTTCTGCAAATATTCCGAGGTGTCTATCTAAACAATTTTTAAGACTATGCGATACTCTTTTTCCTGCATATAACAGTTGATCACATATCATTGTACATCTTATAGAGTTACATTCTATGTTAGTATGTACCTTTAAAAATTTTAAGTCAAATTTTGCGTTATGAAGTATTTTCAATATAGATTCATTAGATAAAATTTCGCTAAGTCGATTAATGTCTTTTCCTAAGGAATGAACATCATATACAAATTGATCTCTTTTATCACCTATTTGTATTAGAAGTAACTGATGTGAATGGGGATCTAATCCAGAGGTTTCTGTATCTAAACCAACCATTTTTTTACTTTTAAGTATATCAATACTTTTATCTAGACCAGCAAGGTCTGTAATGTATTGCTTCATATAATACTCCTTTTATAATTTGTTATATTTTCTTTTTTTTCGTATTTTTTCAAAAACTGCTTCTTTTATTTGCCTAATTCTCTCTCGAGTTAGCCCAAGATCTATTCCAATTTCTTTTAAAGTATAACCTCTAGTGTAGCCAATACCGTGATACATTTTTAGTATTTCTTGCTCTCTAGGCTCTAGATCTACAAGAATTGCTTGTACCTCATCAATAAACTCCTGTTTTTCTACTTCTGATTCGGTAGTATCTGAAGGTATAACCTCAGTAAGCGTTTTATTATTTGTTGTCTGTGGTTTATCTATGTCTATTATAGTATACTTATATTTATAATCTTCAAATAATTTAGAATACTCTTCTTTACTTACCATATCTTTTAACTCTTCTAAATTAATTTCTCGACCATGCTCTTTTTTTAAATCTTCTGCTAATTTATTCAGTTTAGAAATATTTACTATTTTGTTCCAAGGCAACCTAATTAGTTGACCATTATCGTGAATACAGTTCATAATATTTTGTCTTATCCACCATACAGCATAGGTAATAAACTTAACATTTCTATCTGGATCAAATTTATGATATGCTTTAACAAGCCCTTTATTTCCTTCTGAGATTAGATCTTCCAGAGGAATACCTTGGTTTTGGTATTTTTTTGCTATACTTACTACAAATCTAAGATTACAATTTATTAATTTTTCGTATGATTTTTTATCACCTTTTTTTGCTTTTAATATAATCGTAGATTCATCCTCTTTTGTAAGAGGCTCGTACTTTCTAATGTATTCTAGGTATCATTTAATTGCGCTCACGCATTCTCCTTATATTATGCAATACGATTTTTTATTTTTACTAAAGTTTCCTAGCCCAATACATTTAATAGAATCTTTATTTGCCTCATAATTTATGTGATGATGGCCATGAATCGCATAGCGTAATTTAGGCAGATTTAATAACTTCTCAAAGTCTTTTGTTCCTTCTTCCCAAGAGGATCTTTTTCCAGGAGTATCTTCTGGTATTACACCTGCTGGAGCTTGATGAGTTAAAAGAATTTCTATTCCCTTAGATTTGGGATTACTTAATAATTTACTAATCTCATCTAAGGTATAGAATCTTTTTTCAGATCCTTCAAGTTCATAAGTCTTTTTTAGCTTTCTAACCGGTGAATGAATACCTCCAATTCCTGCGACAACCCTGCCTCCAATATTTAGTATGTCACCTTGTTTAATATAATGAATATTAAGTGCTTTTAATACTTCACTATCTAGATTTTCAAAGTCTTCATGATTACCTTTGATAAAATATACTGGAATTGGGAACTTTTCTAGTTTTTTACCTTTAAGCGCTTCTTTTAGCCTATAAGCACGCTTTTCTTTCTTAAGGTGTTGTAGGTATCCCTTTTCTTGCTCTATAGCGCAAGAAGACTGATATAACTCCATATCACCCACCTGTAAAATGGCTTCAACTTGGCCTAAAAATTCTTTAGCTAAAGATAAAAGGCCTTTTAGGTCTGTATGCACATCTCCTACTACTAATAATTTTTTCATAATGTCTCCTATAAATAAAAAAGGGAACTATAAATAGCTCCCTTTTTTAACGTTGATTGTTTTACTACCTATTTATGATTTACCAACCGCATCTCTCAATGAGTATAAACCAACACCCATTAGCATGTTAATAAAATAATCAGGTATTTCATAGCCAGCTGCTTTCGCACCACCAATAGCAAAAGTTACTACTGATGTCCAGAAAGTTTTAGATGACCACCAATTTTTGTCTCCGAATTGAAACATAAACAATCCTCCCTATTTGTGTTTAGTTAATGAGGACTAAGCGTCCAAACTTATTTGCAACCTTAAGGCCTAAATTTACACAATCCTCAACTAATAACCAAACTAAAAGTTTTGTGAAAATAAGGCAGGGTTTTTATCCTCTCTTATATAATTTAACACAAATTGGCTCCCGACGCCAGCAATAATTTTATTTCCTTGCTGTATTATGCCACCTTCAAACTCGAAAGATCTTTGACAAGAAGCGTCTTGAATTTCTTCAGGAATCGTTGCTAGTAATGTTTCAATATCGTTTTTCTTATGTTTAGTTAGGGCCATAATAGTTGTACCCTCACTACGTAAGTCGATAAAGTATTTACCGGTTTTTTCACATGTATTAAACATCATGCGCCTAAAACTAGTATTATCTACACAGGATATAATACAATCATATGGAAGAAGTTCTTCAGAAGTAGTAATTATTTTATCTACTCCTTCAAAACCATATTTAGATTCCATACACATTGCTTTATTATCTGTAATATCATCTATCTCAAATTTTTGATAGCGTAAGTTCTTTTTTTCTACTGTATCTCCATCAGCTACAGTAAATGTACTGTCTTGTAATTGATACGCGTTTTGTAGATCATGTAGAAAATAACATAACCAAGACCCAATACCACCCGCACCAACTATTAAAAAGTTTTTAGAGTTCATAATCTTATTCCTTTATTGTATGTTTTATTTGTCTAAATTGTCGTTTGTCTTCATCGCCGTCCCAATAATAATATCCATGCGTTTTAAAAGCTGGAGAGTATATCCAATATATACCTTCATAACCAGCTTCATTAATATCCGTATGTGACGCTATAGGAGCTGAGTTTGGGTGCGTGTGAAATACACCTATCAAATCTAGCTCTGCGTTTTTATTTAGGAATGTTGTTTTATTCAATACCTTGATCCATTCATTTGGATCTGGAATATAGTGTGCGATTTTATTTTGTGATACATTTGTTAAGGGAATAAACTTTGTTATTTCCCATGTATCTCTACTTCTATGACCCAGGAGAGCCCCACAGATTTCCTCTGTAGGACTTTTGTCTCCCGACTCAATAACAGCGTTCATTAGACTAGATCTAATTACTGCTTCCACCGGCCAAACCATTAGTGAGAAGAATGTCATCTGCTTCCATGACATCGTCAGTAGTTATATCGAATGGGTTCTTATGAGTCCCATCCATGTATAACCACTTCTTCTTATCTTCACACTGGGTTCTGATAGTTTCTACAGCATCTGCCGCAGAAACTGTCATTGTATCATGACCTCTGGAACTAGTAATTTTCACCTCAACAGGTGTTTCTAGTTCTGCATGAACACGTTCTATTCGTTCTTTTTTACTCTTCATTGGATCTCCTTTTTAGAGTGTGTATTTGAGTTGCAACTCTACTATCATTACGTAGAGCGAACAAACGGTTCACTAACATGTCTAACCCAACTTGTGCTGAGTTAGTCTTATCAACAATACATATGTACTGAGCTGTGTCGATATCATAACAGCTATATCGGTCATCCGTAGCATTCACTGCGTAAGTTCGATATTCGCCCTCTATCTTGTAGCCCGTAAACTCTGTACCATCTTTAAGTCTTATTAGTTCTTGTTTTACATCAAGAACTTTTTCACAATGCTCTAGCAATTCTTTACTTTTTGCTATCGCATCTACGTATGCCTGTTTACCAGCATCGATGACATCTCTTACATCTTCTGAATTGATACCTTCAATAAACTCACCACCTAAAAGAGTGTTGATAACATCCATTATTGTATCGACTCTTTCTAGCCTTAAGATTTTTTCAGTATTACGTATTCTGTATTCGTTGTCATTTAATACAATGTAGTTTATATTTTTATTCCGTTCTATCGGAAACTTTAAAACTACTTCTGTATTATCAAAGTAATCTCTTACTCTTACATCTACACCTAACTGTAAATACCTATGTATTTTTAGTGAGCAAGAACTAACCGATTTTAGAAAGTAGTCAAAGTCAGATTGGGTTTCAAAACATATAGCTCTTTCTATACATTTATGAACTTCATCTTTATTCACCCTGTAACCATTTACATAAAATCGATAACTTGTTACATTATTTACATTAGTAGTAGTTTGTGTTGTAATATGAAACTCCACATTACCCACAACTCCTTGATCGAAAGTAACGCTCGGTGTACCATTATACCCATACTCTACTTGAGTCTGTGATACAAATGCATCAAACATTTGATCGAATGTAATACTATCTAGAGAGTATGCACGTGTTTGGTAGTTTAATAATCTTTGAACCCAACCATCTTGTCCAGTTATTTTAAGAACCTGTCCTTGATAATTAATTTCATCTTTTGTATAAACTACATCGTTTATTTTGAGTTCTGTATCTTTTTTAGCTATTCCAGTTATTTTAGAAGCGATTTTCTTTTCTAACCTCTGTTTAGCTTCATGCTCTGCTGATATTCTTTTTTGTTTTTGTAAATATCTTTTAGATATTAAACCTAATTGCTGATCATCTAAATAATGCACTTCATTTGCATTTGTCCTCAAATAGTCTTCAAGAACTTCACGTTTAGGTATTGCTGGATCATCAGAAATAAAAAATACATCTCCAAAAGGCCTACATTCGTCAGTATACCTACCATTTTTATGATGCTTATCATAAGTTTGTCTCCCCGCATCAATATAGTTATACGACTCGTTTGTATGTGGTGTGATAATTAATTTTGCGGTAAGCTCTTTATCACTACTATAATAGGAGCTATTAGATTTTACCATAAATGCAAACCTATGATTTTCGGCTTCTACTACTGACATGATATATCTATGATCATTATCTTTATGAAGAGCTGACGCAATGTCTTTAGAAAGAGCTTGCTTAGTTACGATAGCATTTTCAAATAACTCTTTAAGCATTCGTGTAATGTCTGCTATTGAAAGATCACTAGCTCTAAAAGATCTGTTAAGCCGTTCAGTATCGGTAAGTATATCCTTTTTAAATGCAGTAACCATATCTTCTGAGTTATCCCAGCTTTTCCACTTAGATGCGGTAAACTCTTCCCCATCTTTTATTATAGATGTGTCCGGTCTAGTCATTTTAAAGTCTACATTATTATTATACAAAGTTACAATAATGTACCTAATCTTTGAGATTCTAGATAGATCCTCTTCAGTAATAGTGTTAAACCAGGCTACATGTCTACCTGTTTGTACGCTTCTTGATTCACCCATTAGAATACCATAGCGCGTTTCCCCCTCTGGAAGAAACTCGTCAAATATAGCCATCATTTTTGGATCTTCAGCGTTTAGCTTTTTCAACTCTATACATTCTTTTCTATCAGTTACTCCACTCATTACTACGATATTATTATTCCTAGTAACATAAAAAGTATGTTCTAATAAATCTGACATCATCCTTTTCTTTAATTTCATTGCAGAAGACATTACCCCATCTTCATTCGGAATAAACTTCTTTGTTACATAGTCGTCAAATAGAGTATCCATGTTTGTACATACACTATTAATTTTATCTTCTGTTAATTCTATTTTATACAGTGAATTAATCGCAGGCAGCAGTTGTTTTGTGGTTGTCATTGCCATTTGTTTTACCTCCATAGTATTCTTTTTCGCTTAAACCTTTGTATTCCCATACATTGATTTTTTCCTTTTTTATATTGTCCATTTCTCCAAGTTCTGGAAGGTTATCCATATCATAACCTAGCTCATATCCACCACCTTCAAGAAAATCTTGACAGTAGTCTTTTATTTTTCCCATGATATTCTCCTTATAATAAAAAAGCCCCAGACAAGTCTAGGGCTTTTAAGTTGGTCGATTTTCTTTTACTTAATCAATTAAGTCTGCTTTTTCTGGCGCAGCTGTAGTTGATTGTGTTTTTACATCATCGATCGTAGTCAAAATTAAAAAATCATTTGGGTCTGGAGCTACACTCACTTGTTTACCAATTAGATCTCTTAATTTAGATACGTTATGATACTTAAGTAGCTTGTATAAAGCTGATCCAGGAGTAATTTTCCCGTTCCACCAAAGTCCTTGAATCTTTTGGTTTCCATCCTTATCTGTTACATAGACGTCAGAAATATTAAGAGCTCTACCATCTGCAGTTTCACAAGTGAATATGCATTTATCTTGTTCTTTATTTGACATTTGTATTGTCTTTGTTCCGATGTCTTTTATTGTAACATCTGGTCTATCTTCGATTTCCATGTCTAGGAAGTTTGTCATTTTTACTCCTTTGTTTTTTTAAGTTAGAAAAAAGTGCGTTTGATTAAGCTAAGCGCACTTTTCTCTATTGTTCTTATACCAAATTATACCTGAACTTCTGAAGCTTCTGCATCTTCAGACTCAAATTCAAGTTCACAGGTATCGTTATTACAGAAACGTTCTACAACGGCTTTTACTCCTTTTACAGATCTAAAACTAAGCGTTGCTAAAGATTCTAACATGTCTCTATATTCTTTTTCAGTTATCTCTTCATAAGGCATTTGTTCATATGCACCTACTTCTGTTTTAGGAAGGAAGCTAATTCCTTTTAACTGATATTGGAAAAAGTTAAGAGCATTAGCTATTTGTGGCCCTTCCTTTTCAGGATCAAAAGTTACGGTACATGATACTTGATTATCTGCCCAGTATTTTTGCATAAAGGCTGCAATTGAAAGCTGCTCCCACATTGAAACTTCGCTAACAGTACGAATACCTTCACCCACATCTACTGGAATCTCTACAACTACAGTAGACTCCTCACTACCAAATGCAGGCTCGATTTTATACCCAGCTTTTTTTAGAGGATCAATAAGAGGAGAGTTTACTGACAATCTTATTCTTCTTATATAGAACCTACTTTCTGGGTAATGTAAACCAGGAGTAACTCCAGCTAGTAAAGACACCGTACCACTAGGTTTTACTGAAGTAGTTTTTATTGATTTAGGTATAGCTAACCAGTCTGAGAAATTTTTATCATATGACTGTATAGCATCGTACCCTGATTCTAGCCAATTTTTTAACTCATTTAAACCTTTGTTAGTTATAAATTGAGCTACACCACTTACACTACAACCGATACGTCGATTACGTAACATTACTCTATTAGTTTCAGACCAATGCGTTTTTCCTAAAGTAACTGTTTTTGCATATAAGTATGCGTACTTTAACGTTTTTAGAAAATCCTCTACATTTTCATGGTTACCTGGAAACGTTTCTACTAAACAACAAAGCTCATAAGATTCTAATGACTGCTCTAAGCAAGGGTTACCACCCATTACTCTATGGTCTTTTCTATCTTTGCCGTTTCTCATTCTAGAGTAGTCTTGCATATTATCTAACCATGCAAACCCAGGCTCACCGTTGTCTGCTATTCTAGCTGCCGCTTTCGTATAGTCCATACCTAGCTCTGCAAAAATAGAATTATTACTAGTCCAACCATATGTAGCACGATGCGGGTTTTCTTTATAGTTTTTTAAGTTAATATACTCATCATCATCTGCTTCACCAAAAACAATTTCTGCAGTTCGTCGTACATTACCTGCAACTACACATTTACCAATTAAGTTCATAATATCTACAATAGTAGTAACTGTAATAGGCTGCCCTATATTTGCATCAAGAATATTTCTTATATCTGAATGCAACTCTTTTAAGGGATCTGGTCCAGAAGACACTCCACCAAACCCTCTAATAGGAGCTCCTGCCTCTCTTATTAAATCATAGCTAAAACTCATAGGAGTAGTTCCTTGGAAATAAGAGTTTAAAAGCATTTTAACACTTTCAACCCAACCCTCCCTACTATCAGGGATTTCATATAATTCTGAAGGTCTCTCAGTAGGCCCTTTAACCATAAGACTCCCAGCACCTTTAGTATCGAAACCTACTCCCACACCTAACATAGAAGCGTCCATTAGAAAACAAAAAGGTTTTGCTAAGTCTTCTTTTAAAGTAGATGTACTTACGAAGGCACAGTTATTAAGTGCTGCAAACAAACCTCTGTCTTCGGTAATTGCAGTACCCATTGCCCATAAGCCTCTTCCAGGAGGTAGAAATTTCATACTAAAAATACGATCATACATTTCTTGAGCACTGTTTTGAGCTTGCCAAGCATTCCAACCTAATTGGTGGTGCTCAATCCAACTCTTTTGCATGTTATAAGTTCCTTCTACTACTCTTTTTACAGTTTCCCACCACATCTCGTTCTTACCGTTAGATTTGATTCTACTATACGTTCTCATGTATACCAGCTCACCTAACCCATTAAATCCAAACGGAGGTTTTTTCCATTTGTACTTTTGTAAGAACTTATCGGATAGCATAAACTTCTTTGTATTATTTACCATCTTCAGTCTCCTTTAGTTCTCTTAAATCGATTATTAGTATTACAGTTATTAAGTCCAGGGGTAACAAAACTTCTTGTGTTACCGATCCAAAATTTTCTTTGTCAGGCGAAGCTAGAGGACCTACATGAATATAGTTTTCTTTCAGCTCAATCATCCTACATAGCCCACCATTAAAATCTTTAGTTATAATTTGTAATGTATCTTTTGTCGTTATTTTATCTTTTAAATCGTTGTATTGAAACATTCTTCCACCTTTGTTAAATAATTATCTGTTTCCGTTAATCATTCTTCTTTAAAGTCTTCTAGAGGAATAGATTTACGTATTTCACCACCTCAATATTTGTGTACTAGTGATAATGGGGTTACAAACACCTTATCTTTATGAACACTCTTAAAGTGTATTAGAAAAAAAGCTATACCACCAAGAGATTCAAATATGTCTAAAAATGCTAACTGGTGTTCGTGAATATTACTTAAAGGAAACGAGGTTTTGTTCTTAGTTTCCTTAGCATCGAACGCGATGCCTTTACCCCCAGGAGCAAGAATGCCTGTATAGTCCACTGTACTTCTTTGGGCTATCAGGCCTTTTCTCGTATATAATATAGGAGTTGGAACCTTTTGAATCAATGCTCTTTTTTCTTTTCTATAAACTAAATTTATTTTATTAGCTTTTTTTTCTAATTCGTTAGTTTTTCTCATCTAAAGTTTTATTTCCTTCTTATATTCTTTTACCCAATCTTTTAGATTTATAGTCGGTTTCCATAATAAATTATGTTTTGCTTTCTCTGATTTTAAAGCAGTTCTCTTAGGCTCTACTCTAGGAGGTATATTAGTTGTTTTCCCTCCTATTAATTTGGCAATCTCATTAACTGAAAACTCTTGACCAGAGCCTATATTAAATATATCAGCTTTTCCTATTTTTTTATTATTAATACATGCAATATTCGCACTTACAACATCATGCACATGTATATATTCTCTTGAGTTCGTACCATCACCTACAATTGTTAGCGGCTGTTTATTTAATCGTTGGCCAGCAAATATACCCATTACATTACAGTAAGGACCAGACTCGGGTTGGCGCGGCCCATATACATTTGCATACCTTAAAATAACTGTTTCCATTTCATAGAGATCAGTAAATAATTGACAGTACTGTTCTCCGATTTGTTTATGTAAAGCATAAGGACTCATAGCATATAGCTTTTCATTTTCATCTGTTGGAATATTTTCAGCGTTACCATAAACTGCTGAGCTAGATGTAAATACAAACCTTTTTACTTTAGAATCTCTACAAGCCTTTAAAATATTTAAGGTACCATTAACATTGATATTATGTGCTAAAAGTGGATTTTGTATAGAAGGCTCTACTCTTGAAAATGCAGCTAAATGAAATACTATATCTACAGATTCCATATGCTTTTTTACATAGTAAGGAAGACCTTTAGATAAATCATAATGCACCAAAGTAGCACGTTCATCCACATTTTTAATAGTGCCTGTAGATAAATCATCAATAACCATTACTTCATGCTTATCTTTTAGTAGCCTATCTACTAAATGAGATCCTATAAATCCAGCGCCTCCTGTGACAACAGTTTTCATATTATTTACTAAACACTCCCATCCAGTGATCTACCATTTCATCCATCATAGATTCAAAAGTATACTCAGGCTTCCAGTCAAAAGTTTCTTTTAATTTAGAACAGTCACCCTTAAGGTATTTTAATTCTTCTGCTCTTAAAAATTTAGGATTTTGTTTTACGTAATCTACATAATTTAATCCACATCTTTTGAATACATGCTCACACATATCTCTTACTGATCTAGTCTTACCGGTTGCTACCACAAAATCATCGGGCTCCGTATGATTGATAATCATATTCATAGCCCTTACATAATCTTTAGAGTGTCCCCAATCTCTATAAGCATCCATATTACCTAATTCTAATTCTTTTTGTAAACCTAATTTAATACGTACTGCCGCTTTTACGACTTTATTAGTTACGAAGTTAGATCCCCTTCTTGGAGATTCATGATTAAATAAGATACCATTTACAGCAAATAAATTATGTGCAAACCTATAATGTCTTACAATATTATATCCAAATACTTTAGCACACCCATATGGACTAGTTGGCTCCATTCGTGTCGTTTCTCTCTGAAATCCGTCTGGATCTACTGATCTTCCAAACATCTCAGAAGAAGAAGCCTGATAAAACCTCGCATTAGGACAATGGTATTTATACGCCTCTAACATATTTAATACACCTAAAGCATTAGTCTGTACTGTAAATTGGGGAACATCAAAACTTATTCTAACATGCGACTGTGCGCCAATATTATAAATTTCGTCTGGTTTAATAGTACCCAGCATCCTTTCTAAAGAACTAACATCAAGAAGATCTCCATACTGTGTTTCTACCCCTTGCTCTATTAAATGATCAATTCTACTTCCTTGGTGCTCTGCAATAGAGTTTCTACGAACTATGCCATAAACTTTATAATCTTTTTCTAATAAGTGTTCGGCTAAGTAGCTACCGTCTTGGCCATTTATACCTGTAATAAATGCTTTTCTTTTTGCCATAGTCTAAAATCTCCTTTAAATTAGCTTATTAATATACGCAAGTTTATTTTAAAAACCTTGAAATACTTTCATCTTTGTTAAATCTGGCCAATCAGTTAATCGCCATTTACGTGGCTTTGTATTAATAGCATCGTGAAGTTTAACACTCCCTAACATCGCTGTTTCTGGCGACATATAATAATGATATCCTATTGTTTCAATATTTTGATCTCTCCAAGGAACATCAGGGATTCTACCATCGTAAGACATCTTTTTAAGTTCCCACATAGCGTCTACATTATCTGTTAAGATCATTCCACCCCTTCCTAAACTCAAGTGTTTTTGAAATTGAAAACTTAAACACATAAACGTGTTTTCTTTATAGCTATCTTCTTTCCATAATACTGCCGCATCAATTAATCTTAGATCCTTATCTTTATCAGTATCTATATAATAGTAATCTTCCCAAGCCTCGTCTTTCCATCTCAAGTTTATGTTTAATTTGTTAGCTAAGAAAGGAACAGATAAGTATGTCCTTTTAGGAACAACAATTTCACCAACATTAAACATCCTTAATACTAACTCTATTCCATGAGTACAACAATCTACTGCTACTCCATACGGAGCTCCAAAAAAGGTTGCTACTTCATTTTCAAACTCACTTACTGCTTTAAAGCTCATATAAAACTCCTTTTTAGTTTTTTATCCAATTAGGTGGATAGATATCTTTTGTGTCTAAATGAGACAAGTTAGGACCAAAGTGATTATTTGGCCGTATGACTTGGCTACCATCATTTGTATTTAACCAAGCACCCCACCAAGAAAAGCTTGAGTTTGCGATTATATTTGCGTGGCATTTAGACATCAATAATAGCGAAACATAGTCTTTTTCTATAACAAAGGTTGCGTTACTGTCGGTAAAGGACTGTTTACACCATTCTATATCATCACTAAAGATTAAAAGATTATCATAGTTTCCTATTTTTGATAATGCTGATTTATAATAGTCAAATGGCAACACAGGATGGTGGTTTGTAAGTCTCAAATAATCCCCTCTCCTAATATGTAGAGAAACTGTTTTTTTAGCCAAGATATTAGAATATTTATCTATAATTTTTTTAGTGTAATCTGAGTATTGAAATAATTCTAAAATATCTATTCTATGTTTTTTAAAATATTTTTCACTTTGAAAAAATCCATCAACACAACAATTCAAAGTAAGATTCTTTTTTTCATAATGAAATGGGTAGTTTATGGTCTCATATACTGAGCTGGGCTTTGCTGTGTTTAAGTTTCCTAAAAACTCGTATACCTCTTCCGCACTATTTTTGTAGTAAGTACTATCACTAATTACACTCAGTAGATTTGGAAAAGAAGCAGTTGTTTGCAAATCTTTTGCAAAAGAGGTTGCAGCTGCTATCTGAAACATAATATTACCTAGACCTCCCTTTACATTACAATAAATCATTTATTTTTTCTCCCACCTCACCTTTTGTTTTTTATTTAATTTATCATAATAATAAGGAGTTGTTTTATTTGGAAAATAAGTTGCTCTCATGTAATTTGATAAATTAAGTAAATTATCTAAATCTTTATAAGTGTACACCTTTCTATTTGAAAAATCCTGTTTAGTCAATTTATAATTTTTAGTTAATATGTTATTGAACTTTTTTTTAAAAAAATCAAACATTCTTGTTGTTGTTTTTTTATATAAGGAATATGCTGTTTCATCTTCATCTATTTTAAATTTTATTATGTCGATTATATCACCAGCATCAATTTGATTGTCTATTTTATGTAAAGTTATTCCATGATATTTTTCATTATTTAGGATAGACCAAGTCATCGTACCTACGCCAGCATAATTTGGTAATATAGCTGGATGAAAATTATAACATTCTTTATTTTGTAAAAATTCTTTATTTAATATTTTATCATATAATATAGAAATAAAAATATTACATTCTTCAACAGAGTCGGTAATTTCAAAACCACTAGGTAGATTATTTTTAGCCCAGTGTTTACACTTACTACCGATGTCCTTGTTATCAGATATAAATATTTTTCTATTCACCTAAAAATTTCTTATCGTTTTTAACACCTTTATAAGGACCAGTTTTGTATTCATATACTAATGTATTATCTTCTAAAATTTCATAGGTATGCCCACCTTCTAGAGTAAAACTTGCGTCTCCTGGATTAAGGATTGGCTCAGCAATTAGTGTATCATCAGTATCAAAAAATTTACATCTAACCTTTCCTTGAATAACTACCCAGCTTTCTTGAGCTATACACTCCTTTTCTCCCTCTTTCCAAATATGTTTATGAGGTTTAAAAGTTTTACCTTCTTCCATATTTAGTAAAGCACACTGTATAAAGTGGTTTTCTGGAACCACTTCAACTCTTCCAGGCTTTAGATCTTCTTTTCGTACTACAACATGAAGTAATTTGTCAGGGTCATAATTAGAGTATATATTAATCATTATTTTGTTTCCTTAATAAAATCACATCCATAAGTATTTTTAACTAAAAAAGATTCTTCCATATCTGTCATCCCAAAGAATGTGTCAAAACATTCTTCCCCAATAGTTTCTATTAAATTAGAAGGTATAGCACCTTCTTTAATTGTGGTTACCATTTCTTTATATTCATTTGGCTCTAAACTACATTCTATATGGTGCACAAAAGAATCTCTAGATAAACAGAAGTGCCTCTCAATACATTCAGCACCACTCTGTACTGCTCCATATGTTTCTAAAATACCTTGCTCATGCCCAGAGTAACCTATTGTTATTTTATCAGATTTAAATTTATCTCTTAGCATTTTTATATTCCCAAAACGTAAGTTTTTGTTTTGACAAGGGTACTCTGCTACACAATGGTTAATTATCATTTTATGCTCTTTAAATATTGTAATTATATCTTCAATTTCTTTTATAGTTCTACCTGCTACAGATATAACTACAGTTTTATCTACAGGTATCAACTCCGCAAACTGTTTAAGTAAATCGAGTTTATTTGAATTACAAGAAGCTAATTTATACATATCTAAATCATATTGCATTAAAAATTTTAAAGAAGGTAAATCTTGTGCCGTAGCAAACCACTTCATATTATACTTTTTACACTCCTCATCAAATACATCAAAATCACGTTTATTAAATTCAAATATTTTTCGATAGTCGTAATATGTTTTACCGTAAGGACTTAAATACTGCTTTTCAAGTTTTTCTTTAGAGTAAAAAGTTTCTACATCTTTTTTCTGCATTTTGATATAGTCTGCTCCGGTTTCGGCTGCTTTTTTAACCATTTCTAATAGAATATTAAGATTTCCCATATGGTTAGTTGTAAACTCACAAATAAATTTTACCATCTACCTATCTCCTTTTCAATCTCAGTTGAAGTCATACTTGTATTTGTAATAATATCTCTTATACGGTCTTCTTTCTTTTTTCTAATATGCGCTAAATTTGCTACTTCATCTACAATATCTTCAGGTATAACTAGTATCCCATCTCTATCTGCATATATGTAATCAGTTGGTTTTATAAATATATTTCCGATAACAATTGTACATTTATAGTCTGTTATATGCCACCTATCAAAAGAGTCTTGAGGTTGAACACCTTTACACCATATTTTAAAATTTTCTTTTTCAATTAACTCTATGTCCCTTGTCCATCCTTGAATTATAGCGCCTTGTACTCCTGCTCTTTTTAAAAATTTTGATGTAATATCTCCAAAATGAGCCCTACTATTATCATTAGCCTGTAGCAAATATACTGAATCGTGTTCTAAATCATCTATCATCGCTCTAATTGTACTTTCATCTCGTTCGGGTGTTTTTTGACCGACTGCTGTAAAAGCTTTTCCAAAAACATAACCATTAAAATTCCAAGCCGGTATAATTGGTCCAGCTGATCTAGGTATAACAAAATTATCTAATTTGAGGTCAAATCTCATCGCATCATAAATTAATCCACAGTATAGCTCTTTATACTTATCTTTTAGTTGTTGTTCCATAACACCTCCGCTAGTTTGTATTCTTCATAATTATTTATATCTAAGGATTCTGCCCTATTTATTTCTATTGGAAGGGGATTTGCTCCTAGCCTTCTTTTATATTTTGTTAAGGCACTATCTTTTATACCATATATCCCATGTGTCTCAGCCCACAATTTAGGCAAATTTTGGGAATTAGGCAAATCTTCTAATGTAAAATTTAATGGCCCTGTAGAGTCCCAGATATATTCTTGTAGATGAATTACTGAAAAAAAGCTATCATATGTTTCCCAATTTTTTATAAACGTATTAATACAGGATTCAATTGTGCCAGGTTTTATTAATGGAGATGTTGCATAAGTATGTAAAATTAAATCTGATTTTTCAATCTTACTTTGCTCAAACATTATTAAATCATTTCCACTTGTTTTATTATTTGCTAGTTTCTTTGGACGGTTAATAATTTTTAAACCCTTTTGTATTAAATCTTTTACATCATCTCGTATAATTTTACTTTCCGTATCTAGATACACGTTGGTAATATTAGAAACTTGTAAACATTTTTCACAGGCTCTATATACTAAACTTTTTCCACCTAATTTTAGCATATTTTTATTTGCTAATCTTTTACTATCTCCTTTTGCAGGTATGATTATACTTATTACCATTAAGATAATTCTCCAAATAAATTATCATACTTACTATCATCAAAAAATTGCTGTATATAAGGATCTACTTCTATTTCAGGAAATTTAGAGCACATATTTTTAAAGACTTTAAACTGTTTATCAGGATGATGATGGTTATTAGAATATCCTGGATCCATATCATTTTTAAAATCTTTGTGAGTCCATCCTCCTATGCTACCCTTATATCTATCAAAAGCTAGACTTCTAAAAAAATCTATACCTACTATATACAAAGATTTTGGAGACATATTAAAAACATCCATAAAAGCACAAAAACCTGAATTAGGTCTAGAGTTTAATTTATTTTTATAGGAAAAATATAGATCAGAGTTTAATTTCTTTACGGGAAAGTAATTGCTTACTTTATTGTTATGTGGTGCTATACTATTTGGATAAAAATACTCGTCTGTGGGATAAGTATTACATACTAGTTTTATTGACTCTTTTTTCCATATAGGTATCAATTCTTGAATAAGGCCTCCGGCAATTTCACAATTATCTAAACTATTATAAACTATATCAGTTCGATAACCATAAAATTTTTTGTATTGTGGTAATACTGGAATAGTTAAACCGCACCTAACAACGGTATCGGCATCTTCTACTTTTTTATAATTATCTGTCGTAGTTCTTCCTGGACCAACTAAAGCAACTTTTTTATTATGAATTAAATCATGGAATATTTTAGCCGGATCCACTATTTGGTAACCTTTGGCTTGTATATATCAAATCTTTTGTCTACATATAACCCTTTGTCTACATTCCACATGTCTACAAAATCTTTTTTTACATATAATAAATGATTATTATCATGCGACTCTGTAGGGAGATCTCCGATGTATATACCCTTTTTAGCTACTCTTTCCATTTCAGAGATGGCTTTTTGAGAATACTCATGAGATGGAAAATATTGAAATATGCTATAAGCTACTACATAATCAAATTCATTATCTTTAAAAGGAAGGTTAGCAGCATCTGAGCATACTATTTTATCGCCTATAACATCTTCAGCTATATTACAAAGACTTTGCGATTTTTCTAAACCAGCATATCTTTTAACTTCTTTTTTAAAGTACTCGCCTAAAAAACCACATCCACAACCTACCTCTAGTAAAGTATCATCAAACGAGATATTAAGTCTATTTTTAATAGTTAACACAGTTTGATGTGGATCCATATCAGTTTTTTCCCAACCATTTATATCTCTTAGTTTTGTATGTTTTTTACCTTGATTTTCCCAAACTTCATCCCAATTAAAACTCATTATAATTCCTTTATTTTATTTATAATATCTGTAGTAGAAATACCTGGAGTGTACTTTAAATACCTCATTATTCCCATATCTATAGCTGCCTTATGCTGCTCTTCAAAATTAGGATTAGTATCGTTTCCATGAGCCACAATATCAATTTTATTATCCCTTATAAAGGTTTTAGTTAATGTTAGTGGGGCATCTATAATTACTTGATCTACTAATCGACAATTTTTAACTATCTCGTATCTAGTATTTTCGTCAAGTATAGGGACTCTTTTATATGATGATACAGCCTTGTCTGAATGTACACCGACTATTAAGTAGTCACCTAACTCTCTAGCTTGTTTAAATAAGTTAATATGCCCAACATGAAATAAATCACCTACGACATCTGCATATACTCTAACCATTTAAACTCCTTATTAATTTTTTAAATTTTTTATCAAATAATACACTCATGGTTGAAAGTCGAAAACTATTCTTTATTCCCGCAATTCCTGCATATATTACAATACCTTTTTTATAGAGATGATCTTTTAGTTCTTCATAAGACATTGTAGGGTGCTGAAAACCACTAATTGAGTTGCTAGGGTAACGATTAATACATTTGATACCTAGTTTTTTTAATTCTTTAATCATTGTACTAGTTCTACGACTAAATAGTTTTTTATTATTTGTTGTTATCTGTAGAGTTTTTTGTAAGGCATACACTGATTGTACAGGTAAAGTGAATGCAATATCTTTTCCAATATACTTTGATAAATCACAGTAGTATGTTTTTGCATTAATTTTAAGATCTTTCTTCCAAATAACAATACCCAAACCCGGAGTAGACTGTAAACATTTATTACTACAAAAAGAAAGTGCAGCTACTCGATCTAAAACATGCGTATAATCTGATGATCCGAATGCTGATGTAGAATCAATAAATAGTTTTGCATTAGGATATATTTTAGCCATAGCTTCAACATTAAATTCTTCGCCTGTAGTTGTTTCATTTTCAACAAAGTAGACATTTTTATAGGATTTATTTACTTTTAAATCATCAATAGTTTTACATTTAACTTCTGTATATTTTATATTATAAACTTTCATCATATCAATCGCACGTTGCCCATAAATACCTGCATTAATTACAACGACTTTGGTATTAATTAGTGAGGAAATCATTGCTTCCATAGCAGTTGTTCCACTACCCCCTAATATTGCTATATGGGCATTTTTTGTACCAAACCTATCCAACAATAAATTTTTAGTATTATCTAATACTTTATAAAATTCTGGAGTTCTATGACAGACATCACTTCCAAACCATTGTGCGTACTTTGTTTTAAATCTTGTGTTGGTTGGGCCAGGATTCATTAAAAAATTATTTTTCATTTACAAACTCCTTTACTTGTTTAGTATTAGTAAGACAGTCTAGTTTCACTCGACCTGTTTTACCATCATTACTTATTTTAATTATTTTAGTAACGCCTAAGTAACTGTCTTCCATCTGAGAACATGGATAACCTCCTACAGATTCATGACACCCATTATCTAAAATATAAACAAATAAATTATTTAATTTTTGTTCTGCAATAGTATGAGTAATACCCATATGCATTAAGAAGGCTGCATCTCCACTTAATACAACTACCTTTTTATTAGTGTTTAAGGCTAAACCTAAACCAATACAGGGAGCTAATCCCATACTACCTTGCATGTAAAATATGTTTTT
>MDTD01105903.1_pt1 | contig 28433 bp, 23 predicted proteins | sample 811221 | NCBI WGS metagenome assembly MDTD01 (sample SAMN05326646, study PRJNA326480) | marine metagenome | isolation source: seawater | place: Pacific Ocean: South West | collected 2011 | reverse complement strand
GGGTGAGCTCGTGCTGCACGACCGCGAGGCTCGTCGCGTCGTCGGTCGCGAGGTGGGCCGGGCGGAGCCCGCCGTCCCGCGGGCCGGGGCGGTCCCGATCGGGCCACGCCTCCGCGATCGCGGGGTCATCGGTCGAGAGCCTGAGCGTGAGCTCGATCCCGGCGCCCCGCAGGCGTTCCCGCAGGTCCGACAGGGTCCGGTGGGACCAGGCGACGAGCGGGCGACCCGCGAGGGGGGCGATGTTCTTGCCGGGCAGGCCCTTGGAGCCGCCGCGAGCGGTGACGAGCCCGAGGATGCGCATACCCCATGATCGGCGATCTCGGGGCGTAGCCTTCACGCATGGGCGTGATGATCGGGACAACGATCGTGGTCGCGATCCTGACGCTGATCGGGACCGTGATCTGGTGGGCGATGATGAACGACTGGGAAGCCAAGGACCGGCGCGCCCGGGGTCGTCATATCACCGACCATGATCGGCAGCCCGCCGCCCGCCCCGGAGGCGTCCCGACGGACCAAGACCGCGACGACGGGGAGGGCCCCCGGATCGTGAAGCTCTGATCCCGGGTTCCGGACCCCGGCGCGCGCCCCCGATCAGTTCGCGACGATGTTGACCAGGCGTCCTGGGACGACGATCACCTTGCGGATCGTCTTGCCCTCCAGCTGCGCCTTGATCTTGTCGTCGTTGAGCGCCGCGTCCTCCATCTGCTTCTGGTCCGCGTCCGCGGGGACGACGACCTTCCCGCGCACCTTGCCCAGGATCTGCACGGGGATCTCGACCTCGTCGTCGGTCAGCATCGCCTCGTCGTAGGCGGGCCACCCGGCCTGCGCGAGCGAGACGACCCCGATCGATCCGAGCAGCCCCAGCCGATCGGCGATCTCGTCGGCGAGGTGGGGCGCGAAGGGCGAGAGGATGCGCATGAACCGGTCCATCTGGTCGCGCGTCAGCGTCCCCGCGCTCCCGTCGAGCCCGCCCCTGGGCGTCGCGGCGTTCTTGAACTCGATCATCGCCGCGATCGCGGTGTTGAACGCGAGCTTCTCGATGTCGGCGCCGACCTTCGCGATCGTGCGGTGCAGGGCCTTCTCGATCGCGTCGTCGGGCGCATCCGCGACACGGGGGGTGCCGGTGCCCTCGTCGATGCAGAGGCGCCAGACATCGCGCAGGAAGCGGAACATGCCCCCGATCGCGCGGGTGTCCCAGGGCTTGCTCTGCTCGAGCGGGCCCATGTACATCTCGTAGAGGCGGAAGGTGTCGGCCCCGAAATCCGCGATCACATCGTCGGGGTTGACGACATTCTTCAGGCTCTTGGACATCTTCGCGACGATCTGCCCGACCCGATCGCCGGTCTCGGTCTCGATGTACTCCGGCGCGTCGTCGGTGCCCCGGTTCTCCACCTGGTCGATCGGCACGAGGCTCTTATCGGCGCGCTGATAGGCGTGGCTGAGGATCAGCCCCTGGTGGAAGAGCTTCTGGAAGGGCTCGGGCGTCATCACCTCGCCCAGGTCGAACAGCACCTTGTGCCAGAACCGCGCGTAGAGCAGGTGCAGCACCGCGTGCTCGGCGCCACCCACATACAGGTCCACGCCTCCCGGCTGCGCGAGGTCGGGCGGGAAGGTCCCGTACCGCTCGACTTCCTCCCGCGAGACGCCCGCCTTGGGCTTGAGCATCCAGGCGCGGTCCGCGTCGCGCCCGATGAACCGCTCGCTGTTCTTCGGGTCGCAGTACCGCAGGTAGTACCAGCACGAGCCCGCCCAGCCCGGCATCGTGTTCGTCTCGCGGCGCACATGCGCGTCCGCCGGCAGGTCCGCGACACCCGCGGCGCCCGCGGTCGTGTTCACCCAGTCGGTCGCCTTCCCGAGCAGGGGCTGCGGGTCTTCGCTCTCGACGGGCTGGTAGTCATCCATCGGCGGGAGCGTGACGGGCAGCGTCTCCTCGCCCACCGCGTGGTGGAAGCCCCGGTCGTCGTAGACGATCGGGAAGGGCTCGCCCCAGTACCGCTGCCGGCTGAACAGCCAGTCGCGGAGCTTGTAATTGACCTTGCGCTGGCCCTTCCCCTGCGCCTCGAGCCAATCGATGATCTCGCTTTTGGCGCGGTCCTTGGGCATGCCGTTGAGGAAATCGGAATTGATCGCGGGCCCGTCCCCCGTGTACGCCTTGCCCTCGAACCCTTCCGGGGGCTGCACGGTGCGGACGATGTCGAGCCCGAAGGTCTCCGCGAATTCCCAGTCGCGTTCGTCCTGCGCGGGGACCGCCATGATCGCGCCGGTCCCGTAACCCATCAGGACATAGTCCGCGGTCCAGACGGGGATCCGCTTGCCGTTCGCGGGGTTGATCGCGTCGATGCCGAGCGGGACGCCCGTTTTGTCCTTGTTTTCCTGCCGCTCCACATCGGTGCGGTTGCGCGCCTGCTCGATATAGGCCCGGATCGCGTCGTGATCGCCGCTGCCCGAGCGTTCGTCGAGCACCGCGCCGACCAGCGGGTGCTCGGGCGCGACGACCATGAAGGTCGCGCCGAACAGCGTGTCGGGGCGTGTCGTGAAGACCCGCAAGGGCAGGCCCATGTGCGCGACGGGCGCGTCGGCGAGCTCAAAGTCGATGTGCGCGCCCTCGCTCTTGCCGATCCATTCCGCCTGCATCGTCCGCGTGCTGGAGGGCCAGTCGAGATTGTCCAGGTCCCGCAGGAGGCGGTCCGCGTAGGCGGTGATCCGGAACTGCCACTGGCGGAGGGGCTTGCGGAACACGGGGAACCCGCCCCGCTCGCTCTTGCCGTCGATGACCTCCTCGTTGGCGAGCGCCGTGCCCAGCTTGGGGCACCAGTTGACGGTCTGCTCCGCGATGTAGGCGAGGCGGTACGAGTCGATGATCGCCCGCCTGGTCTCGTCGTCGAGCTCGTGCCATTTGAACAGCTCGGCGCCGCTGCGACCCGCGGACCCGTACTCCGCCGCGTCGGGGTTGAAGGACGCGGGGAGCCGCCCCGATTCGAGCTTCTCGATGAGTTCTTCGATGGGCTTGGCGCGGTCCGCCTCGGTGTCGTACCAGGCGTTGTAGATCTTCAGGAAGATCCACTGGGTCCACTTGTAGTAGTCGGGGTCGATGGTCCCGAACTCGCGCGACCAGTCGTAGCAGAATCCGAACCGCTGGAGCTGGCGCCGGAAGTTGTCGATCGCCTTCTTGGTCGTGATCTCGGGGTGGACACCCGTCTGGATCGCGTACTGCTCCGCGGGCAGGCCGAACGCGTCCCAGCCCATCGGGTGCAGGACATTGAACCCCTTCATCTTCTTGAAGCGGCAGATGATGTCCGTCGCGGTGTAGCCCTCCGGGTGTCCCACATGCAGGCCCGCGCCGGAGGGATAGGGGAACATGTCGAGGCAATAGAACCGCGGCGCGTCCGCGTCCCAGCCGTCCTCGCCCGGGTTGGGCTGGCGGAAGATCTCCGCGTCCGACCACGCCTGCTGGCGCGCGGTCTCGATGCTCCCCGCGAGCGAAGCGGTGTACCGATGCTGGCTCTGTTCGGTCTGTGTCATTGCTCGCGCGTTCCGAATGGCGGTGGCAGGAGGCCCGGATCGGGCGGGAGAAACCGGACAGCGAGTATAGAGACCACGCCCACGCCCGTTCAGGGGCGTTCCGGGCTTTCGTCATCGGGCGGTCCGTCCTCGGCGTCCTCGGCCTGTTCCGCCTCGGTCCGCTCGATCTCGTGCTGCTCCCGCCGGGCCCGCTGGTGCTCCGCCTCGCCCTCGAGGCCCGCCTTGCGCTCGTCGATCCGGCGGAGCACCTCGGAGCGCCCATACACCAGCAGTTGCTGCTCCGCCTCGAGCCGCGTCGAGCCCGTCGGGGCGCCGCGGTAGGCGCCGTCGGGCTCGACGATCGCGAGCACCAGCGCGCCCTCCTCGCTGAGCTGGAGATCCGCGAGCGTGCGCCCTTCGAGCCAGTCGCCCTCTTTGACATTGAGTTCGCTGACGCCGTACTCGCCCCCGATGTGGAACAGGCTCGCGTAGTCGCGGGTGTCGAGCCCCGTGTAGCGCTTGAGGAAGCGCCGGATGACCCGCCTGAGCAGGAGATCGACGCGCCGGCTCTCGCTGAGCCCCCAGAGCAGGACGAGCCCCACCACGAGGATCGCGACGCGGAGGAACGACTGCTGCTCGTCGGCGCCGCCGAACCCGATGAGCAGCGTGGTGATCATCGAGATGAGCCCCGCGCCGCGGACGATCATGAGCATGGTGATGATCCGCCGACGCACGGGGTGGTTGACGATCTTCTCGCTCTCGCTCGTGGTGAACCCGGTGCCGGTCCACGCGCTCCGCGCCTGGAACTTCGCGGATTCGTGGCTCAGCCCCGTCAGCGAGAGCGCGATCGTCGCGATGCGCACCACGACGATCGACACCACGAGCACGAAAAGGAATGTGAGAATCGCCGCCATGCCTGGCCCATCCTAACGGGTCGGCTCCGCGCCGCGGATCAGGCGCGAGTCCGGCCCTGCACGGGGGTCATACGCTCGATGAGCGACGCGTGCGCAGGCAGGGCCCGGGCGAGCGTGTGCGCGCGATCCGGGGTGATCAGCTCGAAGTCCTGCCACTCGAACCCCGGCGCGACGGTGCACCCCAGCAGCGCGAACCCGTACGCGGCGCCGGGTGCGTCGTCCGTCTCCGCGAGGACCGCGCCCTGCCAGACATGCCGCGGCGCGAGCACCTGGGGGCGCTGGCCCCGCGCGAGGTCGGGGCCGATCGTCACGACCTCCGCGTTGCGCACGACGCCGTCCCCGCCGAAGGTCTCGGTCCCGTCGTCGATCTGCAACTGGATCACCGGGTCGCCCAGGTAGTGGTGGAAGACCTCGTCGGCGCGCACGCGATGCAGCGCGCTCGACTCGCCGGGCCGCAGCAGGTAGTAGATCTGGGTGCTCCCGGCTCGCTCGGGAGCGTCGGCGCCCGTGCGCACGCGCGTCGCCGACCGGTAGGTCTCCCGGAACGCGCCCCCCTCGTGGGGGAGGGGCTCGAGACCGAGCGTCTCGATCACGCTGTCGGCGGTGGGGCGGTCCATGCCCAAGCGTACGGGGGTGCGGATTGCCGGCTCGGCCCCGCATCGGCGCGGCGTTTCATCTCGTATCCTGATGAAGAGAGAGCGTGCATCATGGCCGAAGAAGTCTCCATCCGCGTCAATTTCTCCAGGCCCATGCCCCTGTTCCCGCTCGGGCAGGTGGTCATGCTCCCCCAGCAGATCACCCCACTGCACATATTCGAGCCCCGCTACCGGCAGATGGTGAGCCGGGCGCTGGACAGCTCGGGGCAGATCGCGATGGCGCGGATCGCCGGGTCGCTGGTGACGGGGCCCACCCCGCCTCTCAAACCCGCGGTGTGCGTGGGGCAGATCGTCCAGCACGAGACGCTCGAGGACGGGCGGTACAACATCATCCTCCAGGGCGTCTGTCGGGCACGGATCGTCGAGGAGGACGAGCCCGACGAGGACCGGATGTACCGCCAGGCGATGCTCGAGCCCATCGAAGACGACGAGGACGAATCACTGCGGGCCGAGGGCTTCCGAGACTGGATCCGCGATGAGCTCGACAGCGGGGAACTCCGCCGGCTCGCGGCGGCGGACGAGCTCAAGAAACTCGTGTCAAACGAGCAAATCCCATCACCCGTTCTGGTGGAGATCATCTCGTTCGCGTTGGTGACGGATGACGCGACCCGGTACGCGCTGCTCGCGGAGGGCAGCCTCGATCGGCGGGCGCGGCTCGTGCAATCGAACCTCGACGGGCTCGCCTCGCTGATCCGAAAAGCGGTGGCCCAGAAACCGGGGGAATGGCCCAAGGGCACCAGCTGGAACTGAAATCGGCTCGGCAACGATTGTTATCGGACGCAACTGGCCGAGAATGGTGCAACGAGATCGTGGATCCGCGGAAATACTCTCGGGCCCGCGGGGGTTTTCCAGTAAGCTAGCAGACGCAAACCTGTATGCAAGGCTTCCCGGTCGGCTGGTCTGCCCGCCCCGGAGGCAATCGAGAAGGAGGTCGTGATGAAGCGCAAGAACAGGCAACGGGTCGCCGTGCTCGCGGCTGGGCTCGCGGGCGTGCTCGCGGTCCAGTCCGGCTGCAACAACGCGGGCGAGGGTGCGCTCTCCGGCGCGGCGTTGGGCAGCCTCGCGGGTCTGGGCCTGGGCAGCCTGACTGGCGATGCCGGCAAGGGTGCCGCCGCCGGCGCGATCATCGGCGGCCTGGGCGGCGCGGTGCTGGGCGACCAGAACCAGCGGCGTGACAACCGGCGTTACCGCTACGACGACGACTATTGATCCGGGATGAACATCTGCCGGCCCGCGTCGGATTGACCGGCGCGGGCTTTTTCGTGCGCGCACGCTCCGTCACCCCGCCGGGGTCTGTCTGGGGCGGATCGCGCCGCATCACTATCATGCGTGTATGACCACACTGCAATCCAACTTCGACGCGCGCACCGCACGGGTCCTCGACGAACTGACCCGCAAGGGCGAGTACAAGCACCTGCAGATGATCCAGGGCCCGATGGGCCCGACCGTCACGCTCCGACAGGACGACGGGTCGTCCAAGGAAGTGCTCTGCTTCTGCAGCAACAACTACCTGGGCCTCGCCAACGACCCGCGCGTCGTCGAGGCGGGCATCGAGGGGCTCAAGAAATACGGCGCGGGCACCGCCTCCGTCCGCTTCATCTGCGGCACCTTCGACTGCCACGAGACCATCGAGCACACGATCGCCCAGTACATGGGCACCGAGGCGAGCTACACCTTTGTCAGTTGCTGGACCGCGAACGAGGCGATCTATCCGACCTTTGCCGAGCCGGGCGACATCATCATCAGTGATGCGCTCAACCACGCCTGCATCATCGACGGCATCCGCCTCGCCGCGACGATGAAGAAGGGCGTGCACAAGACCGTCTTCCCCCACGCGGATTACGGGGTGCTGCGCGAGAAACTGATCGCGGCCGCGAAGGACCCCGAGGTCACCGGGCAGGTCTGGGTCGTCACCGACGGCGTCTTCAGCATGGAGGGCGACATCGCCGACCTGCCCGCCATCCGGGGCCTGTGCGACGAGTTCGGCGCGATGCTGATCGTCGATGACTCGCACGGGCACGGCGTGATGGGCCGAACGGGTCGAGGCACGCACGAACACTTCGGCATGATGGGCAGGGGCGCCGACGGGGGCGGCACCAGCGGCAACGACATCGGCGAGGTGGACTTTTTTACCGGCACGCTCGGCAAGGGCCTGGGCGGCGGCGCGGGCGGGTTCGTCGCGGGTTCACGCCGCGGCATCGAACTGCTCATCCAGCGGGGCCGACCGACATTGTTCAGTAATGCGTTGCCCGCGACGATCGCGTGCAGTGCCAACAAGGCGATCGAGATCATCATGGACGAGCCCGAGCATGTGCAGCGGCTCAAGACCAATGTCGACACGGCCCGCAGCAAGATCAAGGCCGCGGGGTTCGATGTGCTCGAGAGCCCGACCGCGATCCTGCCCATTATCGTGGGCGAGACGAGCAAGGCGATCGCCATGAGCCAGCGCCTGCTCGAGATGGGCGTCTTCGTCATCGGGTTCGGCTACCCGGTGGTGCCGGAGGGCGAGGCGAGGCTCCGCATCCAGATGTCGGCGGCGCACACGGGTGAGCACATCGATGCGTTGGTGGATGCGTTGAAGAAGTTGTGAGGACCAAATGTCGGATATTCAACGCCAGCAGTGGATTTTTGAGCGAACCATCGAGATTTTTAAGGTAGTGGTAACAACAAGCCTTGGAATGATTGCTGCTATCGGCGTGTGGTCACAAGGTTCCCCAAATCGCGCACATCTTGGGGCTGCGATTTGCTCAGTCCTTTCGTTCTTCTCTTGTCTCATACTATTGACCCTGTTCGGGTTCAACTTGCATCAGACAGAGCTTTACAGTCTTCCAAATCGAGTCCGGTTGCCGATGGTTTTTACCAGTCTATTTGTTATGGTATCTCAGGCTACCGCAGTTGCTTTGCTCCTAGTTGGGTTTTTTATCTAATTATTGTACATAATATAATCGTGTAATGCGTACATTGCGGTGCATATACCTAGTTGTGTCCACAAAAAGATAAATGAGGAGTTGTGTCGGGCCTCAGGATTTGCGGTATGCATCTGTTTGGCTATCCGGTTACGCTTGGAAGGATGCCACTCCGCTTCGCCATCATGGGCACCGGCAAGATCGCCGGCAAGGTCACGCCGTACATCCAACGCGCTGAGGGCTGCCGCGTCGTCGCCGCGGCCTCGCGGGACGCGAATCGTGCGCGCGCCTTCGCGTCCGAACTCGGCATCGGCGAGACCGCTGACGCCGGGTGCACCTACGACGAACTGCTCGCCCGCGACGACATCGACGCGGTCTACATCACCCTGCCCAACGGCGATCACCCCGTCTGGAGCGAGCGCCTGCTCGAGGCGGGCAAGCATGTCCTGTGCGAGAAGCCGCTGTGCTGGACGCGGGCCCAGGCCGAGCGGCTGTTCGAGGTCGCGGGGGCGAACAGGCGCGTGCTCGCCGAGGCGTTCATGTATCTGCACAGCCCGCTGACGGCGGACGCGATCGCGCTGGCGCGCACCGCGATGCACGACCCGGACGCGTCGCCGATCGGCAGGCTCACCAAGATCGTCGCGCGGTTCGACATCTCGATCGAGGACGGCTGGAAAGACACCCCCAAGTCCAACATCCGGTACAGCCGGGCGCTGGTGGGTGGTGCGCTGATGGACCTGGGGTGCTACCCGGTCTCGTTTGCGCGCACGGTGACGGGCGAGACGCCGGCTTCGCTGGACGCGAGCGCGACGATGGTCGACCGGTTCGAGGGCAGCCCGCGCGACGGGTCGGACGCGGTGGACGGCGCTGCGTCGCTCACCGGCGCGTTCCCGTCGGGCGTCGCGTTCGACCTGTCCTGCTCGATGATCGAGCCCATGAAAGACAACGGCGGGCGCGCGCCGGATGTGTTGGCCCGTCTCATCGGGGACAAGGGAGCGGCGGAGATCCGGGATTTCCCGCGTCCCGAGCGGATCCTGCTGATGGGCGAGCGGATCGAGGGGGGCGAGAAGTGGATCGACTCCCCCCTCGCGGACCCCGCGGAGGTGTACCGCCTGCAGGCGGAGTCGTTCGCGCGCGCGGCCGCGGAGGGCGGCGCCGCGAAGCCGAGCGGCGAGTGGTCGATCGAGCAGGCGGGCGTGCTGGAGCGGGCGCTGGAGGCGATCGGGCTGCGGTTCGACGAGCCTGGGTGGTGATGAATAGGGCGAGCCCGGAGCGTCAGCGACGGGTTGTGCGGTAACCGCAGATGCAGCTATCGCCGGTGCGACCCGTCGCTGACGCTCCGGGCTCCTTTCGGGGCGAGCGAGCGGGTCGCGGGCATCAGTCCGCGTATCGGATCCACTCCAGCCGCAACCCCTGCGGCGGCAGCGTCGGCCCCGCGTTCTTCCGGTCATTCGATTCGAGGATCGCGGGGATCTGTTCCGGCGCGATCTTGCCGCGCCCGACTTCCATCAGCGTCCCCGCGATGATCCGCACCATGTTGTAGAGGAACCCCGACCCCGAGACGCGGATCTGGAAACTCGCCGGTCCGCCCGCTGTCGTGATGTCCTCCACATCGCACGCGAAGACCTCGCGGATCGTGCTCTTCCGTCCGTGGCTTGCCTGGGCGAAGGCGACGAAGTCGCGCTCGCCGACGATCAGGCGCGCGGCGGCGCGCATCGGTTCGAGTTCGAGGTCGTGCCAGGTATGGAACACGAACCGCCGGTCCCACAGCGGGCGCACCTGGCCCGTCACGATCCGGTAGGTGTACTCCTTCGCGACCGCGCCGCCGATGGGGTCGAAATCCAGAGGAACCGTCTCGGCCCGCAGGCACAGGACATCTCTCGGCAGCGTGCCGTTGAGCGCGCGCACGAGGGCGTCCGTCCCGCGCTCCGCCGGCCAGCCCACGCCCTTCTCGGGGTCGGGCTGCGTCGTGAACGCCGCGACCTGCCCGCCCGGTTGCCCGAAGAAGGGCTCGCCCTCGGGAAAGAACCCTCCCGCGTGGACACCCGAATCCGTTCGGCTCGCACCCTTCAGGACGACGCGCTCGCGGAGGACGGTGCGCACCGCCCGCTCCACGGTGTCCTGCACCGTCCGCATGGAGACGCGCCCCGGGGCGATGTCGTCGGGCGTGCTCGCGACGAGCTCGGGGTGCTCGCTGGCGGGGGGTTCCTGCTTCTGCCAGCCGTGGAAGTCGGTGCCCTCGTACGCGAGGGTGAGCTTGTAGCGGAAGCAGGCGGGCGGGTCGGCGTCGCTCGGCGCGGCTGGGCGGGTGTCGTCGGGTGCGGGCTCCACGCGGCAAGGGTAGTGGGGCGGCGGGGTGCACGGATCACCGAACCGAGCACAAACAGCGGTCGCGTGCGTCGTGCTTCACCCATCCGCGGAGCCCGCCTAGACTTGTTGTCCGGCGCGATGCGTGCGCCGGCAACGGGGCCGCGAGGGGGCGAGGCAGACGCGTCCGCCCGGTTCGGCCCGCCCAATCCAGAAGCGAGGTATGGATGTCGAGCGATCCTCTTGACATGGTGATCGGGTCGGATTCGTCGGTCCAGCGCGACGAGGCGGAATCGACCAAGCTCTACGAGCAGGCCCTGGGGCTGCTGAAGGACAACGCGCGGACCGAGGGCATCGCGACGCTCCGCAAGGCGGTCGCGGCGGACCCCGAGAACGCGGACGCGCTGTTCCAGCTCGGCTACCAGCTCGACCTGCTGGGCGAGGAAGAGGAGGCGATCGCGCTCTACGAGCGGTGCTGCGAGAAGCCCCCGGCGCCGATCCGGGCGCTGATGAACCTCGCGGTGCTCTGCGAGGACCGGGGCGATTACATCCGCGCCGAGCGGTGCCTGCGCCAGGTGCTCGACACCAACCCCAACCACGAGCGTGCCCGCCTGTTCATGAAGGATGTGCTCGCGAGCAAGGAGATGGTGATCGAGGAGGACCACGACCGGGACATCCTCAAGCGGCGCGCCCTGCTCGATACGCCGGTCACCGACTTCGAGCTCTCGGTCCGGGCGCGGACCTGCCTCAAGAAGATGAACATCCGCACGCTGGGCGATCTGCTCCGGATCACCGAGACCGAGCTGATGAGCTACAAGAACTTCGGCGAGTCGTCGCTCGAAGAAATCAAGAAGATGCTCTCGATGAAGGGCCTGCGCCTGGGCCAAGGCCTCGAGGACGCGCACCGGTCCGCGCGTCGTCAGATCATGGAACGCCTCAAGGGCTCGGGCAAGGAAGCGCTGCTCAACAAGCCCGTGGGCGATCTGCAGCTCTCCGTCCGCGCCCGCAAGGCGCTGCAGCTGCTCAACATCCAGACGCTGGGCGACCTGTGCAGCCACACCGAGGCGGAGCTCATGGGCGTCAAGAACTTCGGCGCGACCTCGCTCACCGAGGTGCACGAGAAGCTCGGGGCGCTGGGCTTGGGCCTGCGCAACATCGAGGACGACGGCGTCGTCCCCGCGCCCGCCGAGGGCTGATCCGCTTCGTTGAATTTCGTTCTACTCGCCCGACGGTTCGCCGTCGGGTTTTTCATGGGCGGGTGGCGGCGTGTCGCGGTCTCCCGTCTTGCGGTAGTGCGCGCGCCCCGACGCGTACTGCTCCGCGGTGACGCGCAGCTCGGGGACCTGACCCGCCTTGTGCTGGGCGTGGAGTTTCTTGAGGATCGGCACGCACCACTGGCAGCCCGTCCCCGCGCCGAGGCACTCGCTGATCAGGCTCGCGACGGGCGGGTCCTCGCGCCGGAGGTAGGCGCGGATCTTTCGCAGGCTGACATGGAAGCAGAGGCAGACCTCGTCGTCGGGCTTCATGCCCGCAGCCTAGCGGGCCGCACGCGGCGCAGAAAAAAGAGCCCGCGTCGCGACGCGGACTCTCTCGATTGACTCGGCTGGATGGACGCTCAGCGCCGACGCCGGGCGGCGCACAGGCCCGCGAGCCCGATCGCGCCGAGCCCCGCGGGCGCGGGGACGACGAAGATCTGCCCGCGGATCTCGCCGCCGGGGTGGGCGCTGGTGTGGAAGTTCGCGTAGAAGTTGCCCGCGAACAGGTCCGTGACATTCTCGCTGGTCAGGTTGGTCCAGACCGCCGACCCCGAGAGCGGCCACCCGCCTCCCGGGTCGTTGAACCCGAAGACGACGCCTCCCGATTGCCCCAGCGGGGCGCGGTGGATGTGGGAGACGGTCTGGTCACCCAGCAGCGGGCCCGTGATGTCCCATGAGAAACTGAAGGTGTTCGCGACGCTGTCGTACTCGCCCGTCAGCACACCCGTCGCGGTGCTGGGGGTGCCCGACTGCGCGCCGTCGATGGTGGCTTCGAATGCGGTGACGCCCGCGAGGGCGCCCGAGGCGCCCGCGGCGATGACCAGTGCGGCGGTCTTCATGATTCAGTCTCCTTCTCTGTGCGATCTCCGAGAACCCGCGCGGCGACACGCCGCGGGACTCGACAGTCTCTCCCCGATCAGGTCCCGCGCCGCGTGCCGTGTTGCCGGAATCGCGAACAATTCTCATGCGACACGCCCGAAGCGGTGGCGAGAGGGCGGTCAGAATCAGATTTGTCGCGAACGCAAGCGATCTGGAGATTTGATTTCGCGGGCTCAGGCGTCGCGCAGACCTTCGAGGATCTCAAGCACGCCCGCGATCTCGGGTTCATCCGAGACAAGATCGGCGGAGGGCTTGAGATTCTCGTCCGCGTTCGAGGGGCACGCGAAGAAGGCGACATGCTCGCGGATCGCGAGATCGCCCATCGTGTCCCCGATCCCCGCGAGGCGGTCGCGTGTCAGGCCTGTATGCGCCATGAACCGCTCGATGCCGGTCGCCTTGGAGACATGCTCGAGATCGCAGTTGATCCAGTGCCAGGTGCTGCTCACGCGGAAGGGCCAGCCGCGTTCCGCGAAGGCGTCGCGCAGGACGGGTTCGAGGCTCTTGAGGTAGGGCGTGTCGGGGTGGTAGAGGGAGATCGAGCAGGCCTTGCCGGGCTGCTGGCTGACGGGCCCGTTGGGGTTGCCCGCGCCGAACTCGGCTTCGAGCCACGCTTCGGCCTCGTGGACGATGGCGACCTGCTCGGGGGTGATGCGGGGGTCGCGGTCGAAGCGGTTGGTGTCGCTGTGCCAGAGCCAGACGCCCATCTCGCAGATGACGGGGAGCGTGCGCACGCCGATGAGGCGGGCCATCGCCTCGGCGTAGGGCAGCGGGCGCCCCGAGCAGAGCGTGACGACGGGCCGGTCCCCGGTCTCGTGGGCGAGGCGGTTGTACTCCGCGAGCGCGGCGAGGCGGGTCGCCTCCAGCGGCCCGTGGCTCTCGGGCCCCAGGCACCCGTCGATGTCGCAGATCACGGCGTCGAAGCGTGGCATGGGCGGAGGGTAGTCATTTCGCCAGCACGGGCCATTCCGACGGAGCCGTGTAAGGCACGAACGGCGCATCCGCGCGCAGGTAGAGCGGGTGCTTCGGCAGCCCGGCCTTCGTCACCCCAAGGCACACAGGCTCGCACACGCCTTCGAGCAGCGAGAGCACCGCGTCGTGCCGCCCGAGGTGCGTCCCATGCGTGCCCCAGGCGAGGACGACCCGGTCCGCGTCGCGCGCGACGCGGACGAGCGCGTCGTCGTTGCCGGGGCCCACCGGGTCGGGCTGGGCCTTCATGTCCTTCGGGTCCGTCGCCCGGTAGGCGAAGGCGTTGAGCATCACGAACCGCCCGAAGCCCTCCCGCGCGGCGTAGCCGATGCAGCGGCGGACCGTCGGGTCGTCGGTCGTCGCGGTGGCGGTGGAGGGGTTGAGCCCGATGAACGCGAGCGTGCGCCGGGCGTTCCCAAGGTCCGGATCGATCGCTTCTGGATTCATCGCCCGCGTGAGGGTGTACCGATACCGCTTGCAGGAGGAGTATTCCGCTTCGCCTGTGGTCCAGAGCCGCATCGTGGGCCACCTTACCCGGTACCGTGAGACGATGGCGGACGACCTGCTCTTCCAATTCCTCCGCGACCACGATGCGGAGTGCTCGGTTTGCGGGTACGAGCTGCGCGGGCTGACGACGCGCGTCTGCCCTGAATGCGGCGCCGAGATCGAACTCGGCGTCCGCGCGACCGATCCGAGGCTTCGGATCTGGATTGCGGGACTGATCACGGTGAGCCTGCCAATGGGTTTCTTTGTGATCTTCTTGGCATTCATCGGGATCGCCCTCCTCGTCGGCGTGGGAGCGCCGCCGATCGGGGAGTGCTGGCCCATGATCGCGGGCGTTGTCGTCGGTGCGGCCTCGATCGCCTTGCTTCTGGTCTTCCGTCGACGGTTCCGGATGCTGGCGAAGCACACGCGGTTCGCCATTGTCGGGATTCTCAATCTCGCGATGGTCGGGCTCGTTTCCTATCAAGCCTGGCTCATCATGTAGCGGACACCCGCTCAATAGCTCGAGTGATCCAGCTTTACCTTGCCCCGGAAGACCCAGTAGATCGTCGCGGTGTACGCGAGCACGCAGGGCATGCCCACCCCCGCGACGACGAGCATGATGCCCAGCGTCTTCTCGCTCGAGCGGGCGTTGTAGACCGTCAGCCCGTAGGCCGGGTCGATGGTCGAGGGCACGAGGTTGGGGAACAGCGCGACGGCGAACAGGAACGCGAGGGCGGCGATGGTGCAGCAGGAGCTGACGAACGCGTAGAAGGGCATCTTCAGGTGCATCGCCCGCGGGATGTTCGCGATCGCGAGGACATTGAGCAGCGGGACGATCCAGAGCGCGGGGACGCGTTCGAAGTTGGACAGGGCGCGGGGCACCTCCGCGACGGTGTAGGCCGTGACGCCGAGGTAGGCGGCGAGGAAGCAGAAGAACGCGCGCCAGATCCAGCCTCGGGCGCGTTCCTGCAGGTCGCCCTCGGTCTTGAGGTAGACGAAGATCGCGCCGTGCATCGCGAACAGGCAGACCGCGAGCGCGCCCACCGCGATCGGGTAGGGCTTGAGCTGGCCGAGCATTCCGTTGTGGACGACGAAGCGGTCGTCCACGGCGATGCCGGTCATGACGTTGCCCGCGGCGACGCCGAACAGGAAGGGCGCGAGCAGGCTGGAGGCGAAGAACCCGAAGTCCCAGAGCGTCCGCCAGCGCCGGTCCTTCACCTTCGAGCGGAACTCGAGGCTGACGGCGCGGAAGATCAGGGCGAACAGCAGGAGCATGAACGCGGCGTAGAACCCGCTGAACACCGTCGCGTACGCGTTCGGGAAGGCGGCGAACAACGCCCCCCCGAAGGTGACGAGCCAGACCTCGTTGCCGTCCCAGAGCGGGCCGATCGAGTTCATCATCGTCCGCCGCTCGGTGTCGCCCTTCGCGAGGGGGTGCAGGATCCCAACGCCCAGGTCGAAGCCGTCGAGGATCGCGTAGCCGATGAGCAGGATACCCAGCAGCGCGAACCAGACGAGTGCCAGCACATCGTGGCTCACGGGGCACCCCCTTCCCCTGCGAGGCGGGCGGCGGCGGGCGTCGTCTCCCTGTTGTCGCCTGTCTTGGCATCGGTCATCGAATCGGTGTGCCCCACGCGCCCCGCGGCGGAAGCGAGGTAGCCCGCGCCGTCCTCGGATTCTTCGGGGGGCTGGTGGGGATGGGGGTCGGGGCCGTGCTGGATCTTGCTGTTGAGCACGAAGATCCAGACCGCGAAGAGCAGCAGGTAGATCGCGCCGAACATCGCGATGGACCACGCGACCTGCCCCGCCCCGACCGATTCGCTCAGCCCGTCGCTCGTGCGCAGGCCCTGCATCGGGACGCCGCCTTGCACGGAGGGATAGACGATCCAGGGCTGGCGCCCGGTTTCGGCGGCGATCCACCCCGCTTGGTTGGCGGCAAACGCGCCGAGCACCGCGAACACATAGACCCACAGCAGCCAGCGCATGCGGAAGACCCGCCCGCCCTTCAGCAGCGGCAGGGTGAACAGCGTGAGCCCGATGAAGCCCATGCCCAGCCCGATCATCAGGTGGTACATCTGGAAAGGGAGCCAGACCCGGGGTCGTTCGTCGGCGGGGATGTCGTTGAGGCCCGTAACCGGTTCGTCGAAATCCCAGTGCACGAGGAAGCTCAGCATGCCGGGGATCGCGAGACCGTACTTCACCTCCTGTGTCTCCGCGTCGGGCCAGCCGAACAGGTAGAGGTCCGCGGGCCCGGTTTCGAAGTGACCCTCGTACGCCGCGAGTTTCGCGGGCTGGGTCTCGGAGACCTGGTGCGCCTGGTCGTGCCCGGTGACGAGGGCGAGCAGGCTGAAGACCGCCGCGACGACGACGCCGATGGTGAAGCAGCGGCGCGCAAACTGCTCGTGTCGGCCCTTGAGCAGGTACCACGCGCTGACGGAGCAGACGAACAGCCCGCCCAGGATCATCGCGCCGACGAGCGTGTGGGTCAGGCGGTCGACGCTGGAGGGGTTGAAGATCATCGCCCAGAAATCCGTGATCTCGGCGCGCGGCATGATCTCCCCGTGCACGACCTGCTCGACGATGTGGTAGCCCGCGGGGGTCTGCTGCCACGAGTTGGCGACGACGATCCACACCGCGCTGAAGCACGAGCCCAGGAAGACCATCAGCGCGCTGAAGAAGTGCATCTTCGGTCCCACCCGATCCCACCCGAAGACGAGCACCGCGAGGAAGCCCGATTCGAGGAAGAACGCGAAGATGCCCTCTGCGGCGAGGGCCGACCCGAAGACATCGCCCACGAAGCGGCTGTAGGCCGCCCAGTTGGTCCCGAACTCGAACTCCATCACGATGCCGGTCGAGACGCCCAAGGCGAAGTTGAGCGCGAAGATGCGAGTCCAGAACCGGGCGGCGGCGTTCCAGGTCTCGTCGCGGGTCTTGAGCCAGATCCCCTCGATGATGACCATGATCAGGCCCAGCCCGATCGTCAGGGGCGGGAACAGATAGTGGAACATGATCGTGCCGGCGAACTGAAGCCTGCTGAGGATCTCGACATCCACGAGGGGGCCTCCCTTCGAACCGGACGGGAGCAGCTCGCCGCGAGAGCCCGTCCGACTATTGATAAACAAGAATCATTCTTGTTTGACAAGAATAGGCACGGTGGTCGTCGGATTCTCGGGGTGGGGCAGGAGGCGGGGGTTCGCCGGGCCGATCTCCCTAAACTCGCCCATGCCAGCCTTTCAGTGCAAACTCGATTACCAGACCGCCGGCGAGAGCCACGGGCCCGCCCTGATCACCACGATCACGGGGCTGCCCGCGGGTCTCCCGCTCGACCTCGACCTGATCAACGGCGAGCTCCGCCGGCGCCAAGGGGGCTACGGGCGCGGCGGGCGCCAGAAACTCGAGACCGACACCGTCGAGTTCCTCTGCGGCGTCCGCCTCGGGAAGACCATCGGGGCGCCCCTGGTGCTCAAGATCGCCAACCGCGACAGCCGGCTGGACGACCTCGAACGCACGCCCCCCGTCCACCGCCCCCGTCCCGGGCACGCCGATCTGTCCGGGTCGATCAAGTGGCTCACCACCGACTGCCGCGAGACGCTGGAGCGGGCGAGCGCGCGGGAGACCGCGAGCCGGGTCGCGGCCGGGGCGATCGCAAAGTGTCTGCTCCGCGAGGCGTTCGGCGTCGAGGTCTTCGGCTTCGTGCGCCAGATCCTCGACGCGCGCACGGAGGTCGCCGTCACCGCGGAGAACTGGCGGGACCTCATCGCGGCCCGCGACGCGAGCGACACCTACACCCTCGACGAGCAGACGACCGAAGCGCAGCGGGCGATCATCCGCAGCGCCAAGGAGAACAAGGACACCGTGGGCGGGCATGTCGAGGCGCATGTCTTCAACTGCCCGCCCGGCATCGGGTCGAGCATGGACTGGACGAGCAAGCTGGATGCACGGATCGCTTACGCCGTGATGGGCATCCAGGCGTTCAAGGCCGTGCAGATCGGTGCGGGCGTGCGCGCGGGCGAGGTCCTCGGCGGCGACCTGCACGACCCGATCACCTACGACGCGTCCAGGATGGACACCCACACGCTCGGGTTCGAGCGTCCGAGCAACAACGCGGGGGGCACCGAGGGGGGCATGACCAACGGCATGCCGATCGTCGTGACCGGCACGATGAAGCCCATCGCGACGCTGCTCAAGGGCCTTCCCAGCGTGGACCTGAACACGAAGGAAGCGGACCACAGCCAGTACGAGCGGTCGGATGTGTGCGCCGTCTCCGCCGCGAGCGTGGTGATGGAGAACGCGGTCGCCTTCGAGGTGGCGCGGTGCTTCGCCGACAAGTTCGGCGGGGACAGCCTCACCGAAACCCGCGTGAACTACGAGAGCTTCCTGCGGCTGGCGCGGTCGTTGCCGTTGGGCGAGCCCGGCTCCGCCCTGGCCTGACAGCCGTTCATCCACACCCCGGCCCGCCAGACAGCGTGACGGCCTGGATGTCATGCCGCGCTGTCAGTCCAGCACATGGATGTTCCGGTCCCGGCACATCTCCTTGAGGATCTCGGGCCAGACGGTGACGCTCACCTCGCCCAGGTGGGCCTTCTTGAGCAGCGACATGTAGGTCCGTGCCTGCCCGATTCCGCCGCCGATGCTCAGGGGGACTTCCTCGTTGAGCACCGCGCGGTGGTAGGGGGTGTCGAGGAGGTCGAGCTGGTCCGACATCTCGAGCTGCTTCTTCAGGGTCTCCGCGTTGACGCGGATGCCCATCGAGGACAGCTCGTGCCGGCGCCGGGTGACCGGGTTCCACACGAGGATGTCCCCGTTGAGCCCGTGCATCGTCTTGCCCTTCTTGGTCACGGTTTCGGTGACCCAGTCGTCGTAGTCCGCCGCTCGCATCTCGTGGGGCAGCCCGTCCTCGAGGGGCCACCCGATGCCGTAGATGAACACCGCGGGGTGGTCCTGCAGGATCGCGGTCTCCCGCGCCTTGCGGGGCATGTCGGGGAAGCGCTCGAGGATCTCCTCGGCGTGCAGGAAGGTCAGCTCATCGGGCAGGTCGGGCCAATCCGGACAGTCGAGCACCGGGAACAGGTCGTGCACCAACCCCTCGGCTTCCTTGATGACCTTCCAGATCTTCCTGACCACCCCGGTGAGGAAATCGAGGGTGCGGTCTTCGGGCCGGATCGTCAGCTCCCAGTCCCACTGGTCCACATACGCGCTGTGGTCGTGGTCGAGGAAGTAGTCCTTCCGCACGGCGCGCATGTCCGTCAGGATGCCCTGCCCCGGTTTGCACTCGAACTGACGCAGCGCGATCCGCTTCCACTTCGTCGCGGCCTGGACAACCTGCGCGTCGATCGGGTGCTTGTCGTGATCGTTGCTGATGTGGAACTCGACTGGGGTGCGCGAGCCGTCCCGGTCGAGCATGTCGTTCATGCCGCTGTGCTTGTCGACGATGAGCGGGACGGTGACCTTCATCAGGCCCAGTTCCTTGCACAGGTGCCGCTCGATCAGGTCCTTCGCGGCGAACAGCGCCTCCTGTGTCTCGCGGACATCGAGCAGCGAGGCGTAGCCGGTCGGGAGGACCTTTGCGAGCTCGGTGTAATCGCCGATACCGGGGCCCGCGAGGTCCCGTGTCTTCCGTGTCTTCTTGCGGGTGATGGTCTGCATATGACGACCTCCTTCGTGGGATGAACGCGTCATCCCGGGAGGCGGTCGCCGGGGCGAACACCGAAGGCCCCGAGGGGCCCGCCGGGGCGGCCGCGACACGGTGTGACGCGGCTGAAGTGCCAAATAGATGATATCGAGGTCCGGCATCAACCTGTTGTGCGAAAGCACGCGCTCGGCATTTTTCTTCGGGGCTCGGGCCTTGCTCGCGCCGGCGATCCGTGCGAATGTGCTCCGCTTTCTCGATCGGTCGGAATGGAAGTCCGGGCAAGCGCGATATGCTTTGGTGTCCGTTCAGCCGCGCAAGGCAGAGGGGCGCACCAAGGGGCAGGGTCCGCGCGACGGGCCTCCCCCGTCCGATCGATCCCGATGGACCCCAGCACATCCGAAGCACACCGCTTCCCCGCCCGCGCCGTTCTCGAGGTCGACGGGCACACCGACACCGCGGCGAGGGCGTTGCTCTCCCCGGTCCCCGACGCGAACCCTGTCGGGCTTGAGGACCGGGGGCTCTTCGAGCGCACCCTCCGCGGCGGCGCGGACCGGGACACGACGCTGGGCGAGCCCATCTCCGACATGTCGTTTGTCGCGTCGCACTGCTGGGGGGCGCCCCTCTCGCTGGTCTGGACGGTGATCGAGGGGCACCTGTGCCTCTTCAGCGCCGCGGACGGGGACCTCTCGATGATGCTGCCGCCGCTGCCGCTGCATGAGGGGGACGCGGGGCGTCTCGGCGCCGCGATCGGCGCGTGCTTCGAGATCATGGACGAGGCGAACGGCGCGGGCGCCGGCACACCGCGCAGCAGGATCGAGTATGTCAGCGACCCGGTGCTCGATCGGATCCGCGCGGCGAGCGTGCCGACGCTCTCCGCGACCCCTATGCCGGGCGATTACATCTACCGGCGCGAGGCGCTCGTCGAACTCGCGGGCGGGGACCTGAAAGCGAAACGAAAGCTCCGCAGCAAGTTCTTGCGCGAGAACCCCGACATCGAGACCGCGGACATCACCCCCGCGGATACCGACGCGTGCGTCGAACTGCTGAGCCTGTGGCGGGCGGCGTCCGATCGGCGCCACGAGGGCGAGGCGAACGACCGGCTCATCGGTGTCGATGTGCTCCGCGAGCGGGACGAGCGCTGCGCGCGTCGGTATCTCGAACTGATCGATGAACTGGGTCTCCCGTCCATGCTGGTCCGCTCGGGCGGACGGCTCGTGGGATTCACGATCGGGGAGTTCCTCACCCCCTCGATGGCGGTTGTCGCGGTCGAGAAAACCCATCCGGATGTGGACGGCACCCCGCAGTTCATCTACAGCGAGTTCTGCCGGACCAGGCTCGCGGGCGCGGGCGAGATCAACGCTGGGGATGACTGGGGGATCGACACCCTGCGGTTCACCAAGTCGTCGTACCGCCCGAGCCGGATGCTGAGCAAGACGCTGCTGGCACGCAACCCGATCAGCGAGATGGGGACGCCCGAGCCCGCGACGGTGCGTCTGCTCCGCTGGAAGAGACCGGCGCACACCAAGCCCGAGGCGCAGAAGGTGCTGCCTACTGATGTCCGCCCTGCAACGACCGCGGATACCGACGCGATCCTGGAGATCGAGGCCGCCGCGTTCACGAGCCCGGCCGACCGATTCAAGCCCCAACAGATCCGGAGACTGATCGAGAATCCGAGGGCCCGCGTCGCGGTGGCGCTGCGTGGGGGCTCCGTCATCGGATGGAGCGTGGCGCTCATCCGCGCCCACAGGCGGTGGCGCTCGGGGCGGGTCTACAGCGTCGCGGTCCGCCCCGAAGCGGCGGGGACCGGCGCGGGGCGCGCGCTCATCGGGAGCCTCTTGAACACACTCGAAGCCGAGGGGGTGACGCGGGTGTATCTCGAGGTCCGGGCCGCGAACGCCGCGGCGATCGCCCTGTACACCTCCGTGGGGTTCCGTCCCCTGCGGACGCTGGAGGGGTACTACACCGACGCGGACGGGACCGAGACCGACGGGCTGCGCATGCTCCGCATCGCGGGGGCAACGGACTGAGCCCGGCGCGCGCTGTTGGCGGCTGGGCCGTGCCCGGCGCGATCAGGGGCGTGGCGCGGCGCACCGTTCGCACCCGGCGCAGCGGGACTCCGCCTGCTCGAGCCGGCGTTCCACTTCGCTGAGTCGGCGTTCGAGTTCCTGGATCGCCGCGAGGGCGACGCCCGCGAGATCGGTCGCCGCGAGCGCGCGCTCGTCGTTGCCGAGCCCGAAGGCGTCGTGGAAATCCTGCGCGACGGGCCCGATATGGCGGGCCCCGGACGGGTCGTCCTTGTAGCGCCACTCGGTGATCGGCATCTCCGCGACCCGGTCGAGGATCGACGCGCCGTCGAGCGGGGCAAAGCCCTCCTTGCGGTCGCGGTCGGAGACGCTCATCCAGACACCCGTGTTGGTCAGATAGGCGCCGGTCCCGGTCGCGAGGTAACTCCCGATCGGGAAGGTCACGGGCCCCGCGTCCCCGAGCCAGACACCGCCCACGGCCCGGACGAGGAACTGGTCCGTGCCGGTGGAGAGGAAGTCCGCGGGCTGGGTGTCCGCCCAGACGAAGGTGCCGTCGTGGAGCGAGCGGGCGCGCTGCCCCGCCGCGAAGCCGCAGGTGCCGGTGACGACATTGAGCGCCCCGCCCGGGATGGTGCCCGCGGTGCTGGTCGCGGCGACGGTGTTGCTCGCGCCGCCTCCGATGGTCGCGTAGGCCCCGCCCGCGGCGTTGCTCGCGCCGCCCCCGACGGTGACGAAGGGCTGGAGCGTGCGCACCCCGTCGTTGTCGCCCGCGCTGTTCGCGGCGCCGCCGCCGATGACGCCGAAGTCGTCGTAGACCGTGTTGGGGAGCCCGGCTGTACCGCCGCCCGCGACGACGGCACCCGCCGCGTCGTCTTCCGCACCGTTCACGGGGTGCCCCGCGAGGATCGAGGGGGAGACGGGCTCGGGTCGGAGCCTGATGGTGTCCACGCCGTTCGCGCGGATCGGCATCTCCGCGTCGGTTCCGTTGTCGAGCGCACCGGAGACGATCAGATTGCCCCCGACCTCGAGCGCTTCATCAGGGTCCGCGACATTCACGCCCACGGTCAGCGTTGTCACGATGTCGGAACCCGAAAGCGTCCAGGGCGAGGCGCCCGCGGGTCCTTGCGGCCCTTGCGGCCCCGCGGGGCCCTGGGGTCCTTGCGGACCGGTCGCGCCGTCGGCACCATCCGAACCGTCGGCGCCGGGAAGTCCAGCGGGTCCCGTGGGTCCGGCGGGGCCCTGGGGCCCGGTCGGTCCTGCGGGCCCCTGCGGTCCGGGAGGCCCTTGTGGTCCCGCTGGTCCTTGCGGTCCTGCCGGTCCCTCGTTGCCAACCAAACCGCTGAGCATGAAGGCGTCCTGTCCCGATGGGCCCGGAGGCCCGGGGGGGCCTTGCGGTCCGGCGGGCCCGGGTGGTCCCGGGACACCGGGCGAGCCCGGGAGGCCCTGCAGCCCCTGAGGGCCCGGCGCACCCTGAGGGCCTGCGGGACCGGTTGCGCCGCGCGCACCAGCAGGTCCACGGTTCCCCGCCGGGCCGCTGGGACCGGCGGGCCCCGCGGGACCGGTCGCGCCCGCGGGGCCCGGCGGACCGGGGGCTCCGCGTTCGCCCCGAGGGCCGGGCGGGCCCGTTTCGCCCTTCGGACCGACCGCTCCCGGTGTGCCCGCCGAGCGTAAGGGATTGCGGGTCATCGCCTCATTGGGAGTCGATGTGCTCGAGCGATCGTCATTTTGCGTGCCGCGTTGTTCCGCTGCCGGTGCCCGGGAGACGGGTGACTCGCGTGTGTTGGTGGATTGCGCCGCGGTCGATCCGGGGGTGATGCGCCACGCGGCGATGCCGAAGGCCGCTCCGAGCGCGAGCAGACCGACGCCGCGGAGCGCGCGCCGTGATCCGCGCGCGCGGGGCGCGCTGCTGCCGCTGGTGTTGTGGACGCCCCCGGATGTCGGCATGCGGTCCTCGTCGCGAGGTGTGCGAGCGCTCGCGTGCATCCGATATCGACCAGCGCCGCTGGTCGTGCGCGAGCACGGCGCGTTGCGGGACGGAATTTCCGGGCCTTGGAAACGGGGTCGAGGGATTGGACGGCTCACACCGGAGCCCGCCCTGAAGGGGTGGACGGATCACCGCACGGGCGGGTTTTTCACCAGCCGCATCGAGCGCCACTTGCCCCCCATAAAGCGGGCGAGCATCGCGATGCCCAGCGTGATGAGGAACGCGGCGGCGCCGATCCAGGGGCTCGCGGCGCCGAGCGTGGGCGCCGTGGCGACGAGCAGGTGCCCGACCCCCACGATGCAGGTCCAGGAGAGCACGAGGGTCGCGACGCCGGGCCAGACCGTGTCCCCCGCGCCGCGGAGGGCGCCCGACAGGATGATCGCGATCGCGTCGAAGAGCTGGAAGATCGCGGCGGCGATGAGCACCTGCGAACCGAGCAGGATGATCTGCTCGCGGTCCGCCTGGCTCGTGTCGTTGCTGACGAACAGGTCGACGAGAGGCTCACGGAAAATGAAGAACCCCACGCCGCACAGGCCCATGTAGGCGAGACCCAGGCGGAAGGCGAGCCAGGTCCGGCTCGCGGCGAGCTCGGGCCGGTTCATGCCCATGCACTTGCCGACGATCGCGGTGATCGCGATCGAGAGCCCGACGGTGGGCATGAACGAGAGATGCATGTAGCGCAGCCCGATCCAGCCCGCGGTGTTCGCGAGCACGGGGCTCTGCCCCGCGGCGTCCGCGGCCTTGGGGATCAGGGCGACCATGAGGTAGGTCCAGCAGGCCATCTCGTTGGCGAACATGAGCGCGCCGGGCCAGCCGATCCGGAAGATGTCGGCGATGTGCCGTTTGGAGACGCGCCACGCGGCGCGCGTGCCGAACTCCCGCGCGAACCGCGAGCTCAGAAAGATCACGAGGGGGATGACCAGCTCGAAGGCGGTCCCGATGACGGTGCCCCACGCGGCCCCCGAGACGCCCAGCGCCGGGGCGCCGAGGTTCCCGAAGATCAGCACCCAGTTCGCGATGACATTGACGATGTTGCCGGTGAGCACCGCGACCATGACCACCGTGGGCTTGTGCATCCCGTAGAAGTAGTGCCCCAGAGAGCGCCCGCAGAGGGTGAGCACGCCCCCCGCGAGGACGATCTGCGCGTACCCGGTCTCCAGCTGGCGCAGGCGGTCGTCGTGCCCCAGCGAGTCGAAGATCGCGGGCGTCGCCGCGAGGACGGGGAGCATGATGAGCAGCCAGCCCGCGACGCTGAGCCAGACCGCGTTCCACGCGTAGGCGGCGCCCTCGCGGGGCTTGCCCGCGCCCAGGTTCTGGCTCACATAGGAGTTGACGACCGTCGTCAGGCCCAGCAGGAGGGACATCGTGAGCCAGGCGACGATGCCGCCGTTGCCCTGCGCCGCGAGGTAGACCGGGTCCTCGTCGATCTTGGTGACCATGTACCCGTCGATGAACTGCATGACGGTGTAGGAGGTCATCGTGACGATCGTCGGAGCAGCGATCGTCACGATCTCCCGGAGCGGGTGCGCCTCGATCTGCTCGAGCGTGGGCTCGTAGGGCGCGTCCGCGCCGGCGCCCAGGCCCACCTCCGAGCCTGGCTCGCTGAGCGACCCCCGCGAGGGCCGATCGCCGCCCGCACCCTCCGGAGAGAGGGGGGATCCCGGGATGGCATCGTTCTCTTCTCGCACGGCGAGGATTGAAGCGCGCCGGCGCGCACATCTCGACCCACGCCCTCGATCGGCGCACGAAACCGGTCAGATTTCCGAGCGGGCGGCGCGGATCAGTCCACCGGGACGGCGACAACCGCGAGTCGGTCGAGCATCCGCTGCGCCGCGGCGCTCCCCGGATCGAGCTCCAGCGCCGCCTGGGCGGCGACGAGGGCCTCGTCGTCGCGGTCGAGATCCGCGAGGACGAGCGAGCGCATCGCGAGCAGGTCCGCGTGGCGTCCGGCGCGCATCAGCGCGGTGTCGAGCGTCTCGAGGGCCTGTCCGAACATCTCCTTGTCCCGCTGGATCGCGGCGTAGAGCATGTAGCCCTCGGGGTTCTGGGGGTCGATGCTGATCACGCGGGAGGCGGCGCGGCGGAAGGTCTTCTCGTCGCGGATCTGGTAGGCGGTCCGCGCGATGCCGATCCAGGCCCGCGCGTCCGAGGCGCCCTCGCGCGCGCTCAGTTGGCGGTAGATCTCCCGCGCCTCGACCGGGCGGTTGAGCGCCAGCAGGCACTCCGCCTGCATGTGGAGCAGGTCCGGCCGACCCGCGTTGTTCGGGTCGCGGAGCAGGTGGCTCAGGTTCGTTTCCGCGTCCGCGAAGCGGCCCGCCTCCATCTGCGCGTCGGCGAGGTCCGCGAGGATCGCGCCGTCCTCCGGCGCGAGCAGGCGCGCGCGCTGGAAGTGGTCGCACGCGAGGTCCGCGTCGCCCTCGATCAGCGCGATGTGTCCGAGCAACTGCTGGATGCCCGCGGAGTGGGCGGCGCTCTCGCTCGCTTCGAGGAAGGCCCGCGCCTCGGCGGGGCGGCCCATGTCCACGAGCATCTCCCCCGCGGCGACGGCGTGCTGGGGGTTGTGGGGCTCGAGCTCCGCGGCGCGCGCGAAGTGCGTCATCGCACGCTCGGGCTCGTTGAGCCGCTCGCTGACGACGCCCATGTAGTAGTGGGCCTCGACGGCGCTCTCGTCCAGCTCCACCGCTCGTTTCAGCGCGAGCAGCGCCTCGCCCATCAGCCCGCGTTCGATCGCGATGCGCCCCTCGAGAATGGGGATCGTCGCGCTCTCGGGGCTGAGCCTCGAGGCGACCTCGACCTTCCGCGACGCCTTGTCCAGATCGCCCGCGAGGAAGGCCTGCAGCGCCATGTCGTATTCGGTCGCGGCCTTGAGCGCGTCGAGCCTCGCCTTCGCGAGGCTGATGCCCTCCTTGGTGTACCGCCCGTGCCCGCCGCACGCGGTGAGCAGCGAGGCGGAGAGGGCAAGGCCTGCGAGCAGGGCGGTGGTCGTTCGCGTGCGCACGGGTGTGCTCCTGTGGGTGGGCGTTCAGTTCGGGGCCGAGTCCGCGCCGGAGCCTTCGGTCGGGGCGTTCGCGAACGCGTCGCGTGCGCCGTTGTCGCCCGGGTTGTCCGAATCGCTGAGCTTTCCGTCCCCGTCGCGGCGGAAGATGTCGTCGAGGATGCTGCGGCTGGGGTAGTCGATGTCCTTGCCGCCCAGCCGCTCGCGCATCTTGATCGCGTCGGGGGAGCTCGGGGAGAGCGCCAGGGCGCGCTGGACCTTGAGCAGGGCCCGGGCGCGGTCGCCATCCTTCGCGAGCCGCTCCGCTTCGATGAGCAGGCGTCCGACCTGGCGCTCCCGGCTCCAGGGCAGCAGGCCCTCGCGCGTGCCGACGCGGGCGTGCTCGACGAAGTCGTTGGCGCGTTCGCCCTCGAGCGTGAGCACGGTGTCGTCCACGACGCTGGGGGTGATCATGAAGATGATCTCGCTGCGCTGGATGGTGTCGTCCTGTCCCTTGAACGCGGCGCCGACGAGGGGGATATCGCCCAGGAAGGGGACCTGGCGGCGGGTGTAGGAGGTCGACTCGGTGAACAGCCCGCCCAGCACGACGGTCTGCCCGTCGCGCACCAGCAGGTTGGTCACCAGTTCGGTCGTGTCCTCGTCCGGGATCGTGACGGGCTGGCCCGTCTGCGTGGTCGATTCGCGCAGGCTCGCGGACGAGACCTGGGGCTTGACCTCCAGGCGGATGAGGTTGTCGCTGCTCACGAAGGGGCGGATGTGCAGCTGGGTACCGGTGTCGAGGAACTCGACGGTCTGCGTCGTCGCGGTCTCGGTGGTCGTCGTGTTCAGGTAGCCCACGCGGGTACCGATCAGCACCCGCGCCGCCTGCCTGTTGAGCGTCAGGACCTTGGGGTTGGAGATCACCGTGATGTCGGTCACCTCGTCGAGCACGCGCAGGAAGACCGCGATGTCCTCATCGATGATGCCCGCCTTGAGCGACGCGGGGCCTCCGACATTGCCCACGCTGGTCGTCACCGCCCGGCTGCTGCCGTCGGCGCCCGGGAAGGCGGTGGGGGCGTCCACGCCGTTGACGAGCGCCGTGCCCCGCCCGTTCACGAGGCTGTTCGCCGCCGCGAGGGGGTTGAGGAACTCGGTGAAGTCGAGGTCCCCGATGAGGGAGAAGTCCACGCCGAAGGCGTTCGCTTCGTTGAGCTGGGCCTGGAGGATCGTCGCCTCGACGAGGACCTGGCTGGGGCGGGTGTCGAGCGTCTCGACGAGCCCGACGATCTCCTCGATGTTCTCGTCGTAGTCGTGGATGACGAGCCTCGCGGTGCTCGCGTAGTCGTCCTTGCCCGCGGGGGCGTCGTCTGGGATCAGGAAGTCGGGCGCGGCACCGGGGGTGGTGATCGTCCCCGTCTCGCTCAGCAGCGGCGCGGCGAAGCGCGCCGCGTCCACCGCATTGAGGTAGTTGAGCTCGATCACGCGGGTGCGCTGCATGCGCGAAGCCTGCGCGATCTGTGAGAGTTCCTCGAGCGTGTAGACATAGATGAAGTTGCCCTGCTCGCGGTAGCCGAAGCCGTTGACATGCAGGATCGCGTCGAGCGCCTCGTAGAAGGTCACGCCGTACAGGTCCGCGGTGATGGTCGCGTTCACCTCGTTGCTGGAGATGATGTTGCGTCGGCTAAGCGTCGAGAGCGTCCGGAGCACGCCTCCCAGGCTCTCGTTGTTCACATGCAGATCGACGAGATCGAACTCGTCCACGCTCACCTCGCCCCGCAGCGGACGCGCCGGCGCGGGGCGGGCCGTCGGCGCGGTCGGGGGCGCCGCGTCGTTGCCCACGACAGGCTCGCTCCCACTCGGGTCCAGACCGTTCACGGGGACCGTGGCGCCGGGACCGTCGGTCGGCGTGCCTTGCGGCAGGTCGCCCTCCGCCCAGCCCCGCATCGAG
>MDTD01087491.1_pt1 | contig 28447 bp, 25 predicted proteins | sample 811221 | NCBI WGS metagenome assembly MDTD01 (sample SAMN05326646, study PRJNA326480) | marine metagenome | isolation source: seawater | place: Pacific Ocean: South West | collected 2011 | reverse complement strand
TTATTTATAGTTTCTTGTATCCATAATAAAATATTGTTTATTATAGGTTTAGTAACTTCTAGAATTTCTCTTCTAGTTATTTGTATGTAATCTTCAGAATTGTCAGAGTTAATTGAAGGTATTTCCAAAAAAACCTCGTTATCTTCATTGGACTCAATAACTGAAGAATGCATTACTTTTAGCTTCTCGGCCTCTTCTAAAGTAATACCAAATTTTCTTGCTAAAGAATTAGTTATATCATCTCCACCGTAATTTAAAGCATCAGAAAATATAAAATTATTCTCTGAGAACATTGACAAAGAAGTCGTTTTGGAACCCATATCTACTATAACGGAACCTAAAGATAACTCATTTTCATTTAATACAGCATAACCCGCAGCAGTTGATGAAATAATTATTTTATTGACGTCTACTCCACACTGATTAATGCATTCTATATAATTTTTATAGTGAGAAAAACCTATATAAGAAAGTATGAATTCCACCTCAATATTTTTACCGAACATTCCGATTGGATTTTTAATGCCACTTGCCTCGTCGATAGAAAAACCTACAGGAGCAGCATAAATAACTTTTTTATTAGAAAAAAAATCATTTTTTACTAATTGGTTTAAGCTCTCACTTATATCTAAGTTAGAAACTTTCTTTTCTTTAATAGAAATTTTACTTTTAAATAATTTTGTTTTTGTATTAGCAGAAGATATGGATACAGATAAACCATTTTTAACTTTTACTCCCGCTTGTTTTTCTGCACTTTTTATTGAACTTGAAATGGTATTAATTGCTGCAAAAAAGTCAGTAATTATTCCAGAATTAATTCCTTGAGATTTATTATATCCTACTCCTATTACTTTACAAATTGATTCTGTCTCTTCATTTGCAATCATACAACATACCTTACTTGTGCCAATATCCAATGCCGAGACAATGTTATTTTTTATATTCATATCTTACTTTCTTTGATGAAATTCCTATTCATATCTAATTTAATAATCATCCTGTCTTTTATTCTAAGATCAATTTTTCTTAATTTGTTTGATAATAATCCATATTTATCATGTATTTCTTGTACTTTTCTAAAAGCCTCTTTAGCGTTTTTTTCTGGTAGATCTATCGTAATGTTAGACGAGTATAGCAATGACCATCTTCTATCAGATACTAACCTAGCTTTAGTAATTTTTTCGGCGAGCGATGGAGACCCACTAAATATAAAAGACAATTCCTCTAGTTTTTTATTTGCTTTCTCGCCACTCAATAAAAGTAAATTTTCGTACCTTTTGTTAACATTCTCATATTGAGTAATTACTTTCCCTTCTTTATTTAAAAGATAAAATAAGTTTTCTTCATAATAGATATATTTTGGCACCTCTTCTTCAATAAGAACTTTTAATTTATCTGGTATTACTAATGTTAAATTAACCCCTTTAATCCAACCAATTGTTTTAAGTTTATTTTTTGTTTGTTCCAGATTAATACAGAATAAATTTGAGCATTTATAGTAAACAATATTATCAAAGATTTCTTTCTCTTTAATAGAGTCTATTTTATTAATATCTAGATCTTTTAAAATAAAACCAAGTTTTATTAAGGTATCATCTATTAGTTTATTGCCTAATATTAGAGACTTCTTATAAATGAAGATTGAAAAAAAGGATAATATAAATAATATAAGTAGGACTTTTGTTTTTTTGATTTGTATCAAATAATTTAATATATTCATTTATTTACTCCTGCATCATTTAGTATAAGTTTTATTAATTCTTTAAAAGACAAGCCCGCATTCTTTGCTATCTTTGGAACTAGAGAATTTTTAGTAAGTCCAGGCTGGGTATTTATTTCAAGTAAATATAATCCTTCTAAACCCATCTTCAGGTTTAATCTAAAATCTACTCTGGTTACACCTTTGCAGTTTAAAATGTTGTTAGCCTTAATAGAGTCAGCTAATAACTTCTTCTTTATTTCTGGTGGTAAATAATCTGCTGAAATATATTCTGTATTACTTGATTTATCGTATTTAGCTTTATAATTGTAGAAACGTTGCTTAGGACTGACTTCTAAAATTCCTAATGTTTTCTCACCAATTACTGCTACCGTAATATCTTTACCCTCTATATATTCTTCGGCTATAAATATCTCATTCGGTAACTCTTTAATTGCATCCTCTATAATAGTATCTTGTTCAATAATTTTTATACCTAAACTAGATCCACCTGACACAGGTTTGATTATGTAAGGTCTATTAAAAGGTTGAGCAACTTTCATAGTAACTAGATTTACTATTTTACTATTTGGTACTTTTAAACCTACACTTTTAAATATATCTTTTGCATATTGTTTATGCATACCTATAGCAGAAGCTGTAACACCCGAATGAGTGTAAGGTATATCCATATATTCTAGTAGACCTTGAATCTTTCCATCTTCTCCCCAATTACCGTGAAGAGCATTAAAAACTATATCTATATTTTCCTTATTTTTTATAATCCATTCAGGAAAAGTCTTGTCTACTTCAACTGGGATAACATTAAAACCCAATGATATTAATGCCTCTTCTACACTTGAAGCAGAGTTTCTTGAAACCGCAGCTTCATTTGAAAATCCACCCTTTAGTAAAGCTATAGTTTTATCCATCAAAATACCTCTTGTATTTTTTTTTACTTCCTATAATTTTTATTTCCCACTCAAGGTTTATTCCCTTGACAGCTTTAACTTTTTTTCTAATTTTTTCTCCCAGCTTTTCAATATCTGCAGAACTACAATTTCCAGAGTTAATAATAAAATTAGAGTGCATTTTAGATAGTGTTGCCCCTCCCTCAAACATATCCTCACAACCACTATCTTTTATAAGCTTCCAAGCTTTAGCATTATCCGGATTCTTGAATGTGGAACCCCCAGTAGCATTTTTAATGGGTTGAGAATTACTTCTTTTTTTCTGAAATGTTTCAATTGTTTTTAAGATATTTTGACTTTTATCTTTTTTACAATTAAATATTGCTTCTAAAATAATATTACTTTTAGGTATCATTGAAAAGCGGTAAGACATTTTGAGCTCTGTTCTTTTATAAGACTTAATATTTCCTTTTCTATCCAAAACTTTAATTCCTACAAGAAAATCAGAAGTTTCAGACCCAAAAGCCCCTGCATTCATTGAAACAGCTCCACCTACAGTTCCAGGTATGCCAGAAAAAAACTCTAATCCTGATAAATTTTTATTTGCTAGGATTCTGGATAGTTTTATACAATTATAACTAGCACCAACTTGTATTCGATAATCATTTAATATCTTAAGTGCACTAAAACTTTTTCCTAGCTTTACAACTACTCCTCCTAATCCTCCATCTCTTATAAGCGTATTTGAACCTGCACCAATAATTGTAAGCGGTATATTTTCAGATAATTTGCTCAAAAATATTCTTAAATCTTTTAAATCTTTTGGTAGGAATAAAACTTCTGCATCTCCTCCAACTTTAAACCAATTAATTTGTGATAATTTATATTCTTTTCTTATCTCTCCTTTAACTTCAGGAATATTGATTAATTGATTTTTAAACATCTTATAGTTTCTCACTTTGTATATCCTTGTTGATGTAACCTATAAAATTTCTTGCATGGTTAGTTATATCACCAGCTCCCAAAAAGATTAAAACATCTCCTTGAAGTAAATTTTCTGATAAAAAATCATGAAGATTTTGTAGTCCATTATATTTTCTAACATCTTTATGTCCTGCAGATATTAAAGATTTTATAAGATTTTCCTTATTAATATTTTTTATTTCATCCTCGCCAGCTGCATATACATCCATTATAAAAACTGTATCAGCATCATTAAAAGCTGTGGTAAAGTCCTCAAAAAGCATTTTAAGTCTTGTGAATCTATGTGGTTGAACAACTGCAACCACCCTACTCTTTGAAACACTTCTTGCAGCAGACAAAGAAGCCCTAATTTCTGCTGGATGGTGACCATAATCATCGAAAATTTTTATACCTTTAAAATTATTTATCAAGGAAAATCTCCTATTTACTCCTTGAAAACTTTTTAAAGCACTTTTTACAATTTCTATTGGTATACCTAACTCTAAAGACATCGCGCATACGGCTAGAACATTTTGTACATTATGGATACCTGGTATATTAGAGACAACGCTTTCTATTTTTTTTCTAGAAGCTTCGACTTTGGGGCTTATTTCTAAAGTAAAAGATGTTTCTGTATCTTTAAATTGAATATTTTGAGCTCTATAATCAGCTTGTGGACTTATTCCATAAGTTATAATCCTTCTATCTTCTATTTCTGACGTTATGCTCTGAATAGTAGGATTATCTAAACAAAGCACAGCAGTTCCATAAAACGGAATATTATTGATAAACTGTTTAAATGAATCTTTAAGATTTTTAAAGCTTTTGTAAAATTCTAAATGCTCATTATCTATATTTGTTACAATTATGTTTGTGGTCGGAAGTTTCAAAAAACTGCCATCAGATTCATCAGCCTCTACTACCATCCAATCACTGAAACCAATCTTTGCATTACTATTATATGAGTTGATAATACCTCCATTTATAACAGTCGGATCATACTTTGCTTTTTCTAAAACAGTTGCCATTAATGAGGTTGTTGTAGTTTTTCCATGAGTTCCACCAATAGCAATATTTTTTTTAAATCTCATTAATTCTGCCAACATTTCTGCTCTCTTTACTATAGGCATTCTTCTTTTTCTAGCCTCTGTTAGCTCAGTATTATCATTTTGTATAGCAGAAGAAATTACTATCATGTTAGCATTCTCAATATTACTTTCAGAATGACCAATAAATATTTTAATGCCAAGACTTCGTAGTCTTTTTACATTTTGATTGTCAGAAATATCACTACCACTTACTTCAAAATCTAAATTTTTTAAAACTTCAGCAATACCACTCATACCTATTCCACCAATGCCTATAAAATGTATTAAGCCTATTTTCTTATCAAAGTTTTGCATCAAAAACTCCCATTACTAAACTACAAAATTTTTTTGATGCATAAGGTTTAGCTATAGATCTTGCATTATTAGAATAAAGACTTAATAACCCTTTTGTTGTAAGTATTTTTCTAACGGAATTAATGAATTCATTTTTAAGAATTTTTTCTTCACTGAAAGTCCATGCAGCTTTCATCTTTAAAAGATTTTTTATATTTAAATATTGATGATTTTCTATCGCTGTTGATAAAGGAATATATATAGCTGGTATTTTAGCTGTTAAATTTTCTGCTATCGTCGAAGCTCCAGCTCTACATATAACTAAATGAGAAATTTGTAAATGATATGGAATATTCTCAATAAATTCTTTTACTTCTGCTTTTATATTTGCAAGTTTATAGTCAATAATTACATTTTTTTTCTGCTCTTTCTTAACTTGATGTGTAACTTGTATATTTTTTCTTAATTTGTAAGGAAGATTAGATAAACTTTTACTTATATTTTTGGATAGTGCTAGAGAACCCAAGCTACCTCCTAAAATCAAAATTCTATATTTTTTTTCTTTCAACGGCTCTCTAAATGATCGGTTAAATAGTTTTACTATTTCTTTTCTTACAGGTGTTCCTAAAACTATGGACTCAAGATTATTATATTCTATTTTATAAGCTGATGTTCTTAATGTTACAAATCTCCAAAATATTTTATTCGCCTTTCCTAATACTGCATTAGCTTCATGTAGGATAATATTTATTTTTAATATCTTGGCGACTATTAGAACTGGAACTTGAACATAACTTCCGAACCCAATGACCAATTTTATATTCTTTCTTTTCAAAATAAAAAAAGATTTTATACAACTATGAAAAATCAAAACAATAGAAATTATTTTTTTTATTATACTCTTACCTGCATATCCTTTTACATTAATGATATCTGGTTCATATTTTGATAAATGATGATTATTGTAACCTCTTATATCCGTAATTATGCTTACACTTAATTTATTATTTATCAATTCGTCGTAAACCGTAATAGCAGGGTAAATATGGCCTCCTGTTCCTCCCGTTACAATGAGTATATTTTTTTTAAATTTCTTTTTAGTCATGAATATGAGATACCTCCGAATCTTTTCCTAGTAAAAGAAAGCATCATTCCCAAACCTATACATGTAGAAATTAAAGAAGAACCCCCATATGAAATTAAAGGTAATGGTATTCCTGTTATAGGAATAAGTTTTACTGACACACTAATGTTAATAAGAGACTGTAAAATAAACATTACTAGTAATCCTGAGCATGCAACTATGGAAAATTTATCTTCACAATCACTAACTCTATATAAACCTCTAAAAAAAATAGTAAAAATTATAAAAATAATTACAAAGCATGTGATAATTCCATATTCCTCTGCTATGACGGGAAATATAAAATCTGTATGTGCATCAGGTATATTTTTTTTAATTGTTCCTTCTCCTGGTCCTTTTCCAAAATATCCACCTGCCTGGTAGGCCTCCATTGATTTTTCTATCTGATAATGATTACGTTCTTCATTAAAATAATTAGAAATCCTACTTTTAACGTGAGAAGTGGAGAAATAAGCTACAAGAAAAAAAAATAAAATATTCGCAAAAGTTATTAATACCCATTTTATATTTATTCCAGCTATAAAATATTGAGCAAAGAAGACTAAAAAAATAATAGTAAGCATACTAAAGTTTGGCTGCAAGACTAATAATATACTCGTAAAAATAAGCAAGAAAAAAGCAATGAGGTTTCCATGTAGTTTTAAATGTTTATATTCTATTTCTTCTTTAATTGTTAGAAAGTATGAAAATATAATGATTAAAAATGACTTGAAAAATTCTGACGGTTGAATTGTGAAACCTAAAAATTCCAACCATCTTGCCGCTCCATTATTTACGTTATTTTGAATTAAGGTAATTAGCATTAAAAAAATACTTACACCACCTCCTAGAAAAGAAATATTAATTATGCCCTTTAATGAAAAAAAAGAGAAAAGTAATAATGTGGTAAGTGCTAAGATTATAAAAATTCCATGTTTTTTTATAAAATATAGCTCAGTTAAATCTTTCTTGATAGCAATGCTAGGACTAGATGTAGTAACAAATAAAATACCTAAACTTATTAAAAAAATAATCATGGAGAGATTAAATAAGTCTACCGACTTCGCCCAGTGAGAGAAAAGATTTATAGAAAATGATTTATTGTTTCTCATGCAGCATCCTCCCTCAATTTCTTAAAGATATTTTTAAAGTGTTCTCCTCTTTTTTTAAAATTTTTATATAACCCATAAGATGCTGAAGCTGGCGAAAGTAATACGGGATAATTTTTTTTCGAGAACTCACTTGCTTTATAAGAAAACCTGACTGCCTCATTCATATCTTTACAAAAATATTTTCTAGAAGCACTTCCAAAAACTTTCCCTATATCCTCTGCCGTCTCTCCGAATAAAAAAATAGCAAATATTCTGTTAGTAAATCTTGTTAGAGGTTTGTAGCTTTCTCCTTTTTTTGACCCACCAGCAATTAAGATGACTTTATCAAAAGACTCTAGAGCTGAACAAGTTGCTGCTACATTAGTTGCTTTTGAGTCATTATAAAAGCTAGTTTTATTTACCTTTCCAATAAATTCTATTCTGTGGGGCAACCCTTTGAAATTAAGTATTTTTTTAAAAATAGTATTAGCTTTTATATTTGATGCTTTTAAAGCAGCAAATGCAATACAAAAATTTAACCTATTATGCTCAAGTTTAAGAAAAATATTTTCTTTTAATTCATGAATTTTATAATCAAAATAGTTATCTACAAATTGTTTATCTTTGAAACTAATACCGTTTTTTAAAGTATTTTTGTTAGAAACCCATATGATTTTTAATTTTTCAGATTTTTTATTATTATATTTTCTCCTTAGATTTAAATCGTCGTAATTTAATATCAAATAATCATTCTTTTTTTGGTTTTTGGTTATATTAAATTTAGCATTTTTATAATTTTTAAAATTTCCATGATGCAAAATATGGTCTGGTTTTATGTTGGTTATAACAGAAATACTTGGTCTTATCTTATGTATATAGTCCAATTGAAAAGAAGATAATTCTACAACAACGTTTTTATTAATTTTATTAAGATTGTCTAATACTAAATTACCGTAGTTACCTAATGGTTTTGTATTTAATGCTTTGGCAATCATCATCGCAACTGTAGATTTTCCGTTTGTTCCTGTTACGGCAATCAACTTAATTTTAACATCTAAATTACTTATAGAGTAAAGAAAGAGATCAATGTCAGTAGAGATATGTATACCTTCTTTAATGATTTTTTTTACTATGAAATGTTTTCTACTTACACCAGGGGATACAAAAATAAAATCATAATATTTTAATTCTAAATCTTTTGGATCTATTTTTTTAAATTTTTTATTACAATTATTTTTATTATTATCATCCCAGAAGAATATTTTACATTTCTTAGCACTAAGAAATTTTGCTACTGATTTCCCTGTCTCACCAAAACCGATTATTAATATTTTTTTATAATAATATTTATTTTTTAATGACATAGTCTTTTATCTAATCTTCAAAGTTACGAGACTTGCCATTGCAAGTATGATTGATATTATCCAAAACCTAATAACTATCGTTGACTCCGACCAACCTTTTTGTTCAAAATGATGATGCAAAGGAGCCATTCTAAAAACTCTTCTTTTTGTTAATTTATATGATACTACTTGTACTATTACTGAAATAGCCTCTAATACAAAAAGACCTCCTGCCATTACAAGAAGAATTTCATTTTTTGTCATAACGCTAATTGCTCCTATGGATCCACCAGCAGACAACGAACCTGTATCTCCCATAAAGACTTTTGCTGGAGGGGCATTAAACCATAAAAAACCAAGACCTGCTCCTACTAAAGCAGCACAAAATATAGTAATCTCACCAACTCCGTCTATATAAATTAAATTTAAATAATTAGAAAAAATACTATTACCAACCAGGTAAGAAATAATAGCAAATGTACTTGCTACAATTATTATTGGGACAATAGCTAATCCATCTAATCCATCAGTAAGGTTTACCGCATTTGATGAACCAACTACCACCAAAACTGAAAACACAAACCAAAAATAACCTAAATCTATTATTAGCTTTTTAAATACCGGAAAAGTTAGTGAAGTATTTACTTCTTCTGAAATATTGAACAGTGTCACAGTAAAGACTAAAGAAATAATTATCTGAAAAATAATCTTTAAAAAACTAGACAAACCTTTATAAGAATTTCTAGATAATTTGATATAATCATCGATAAAACCAATTAAACCAAATGAAAAAGTAACAAATAGAATGAGCCAAATATATTTATTATTTATGTCTGCCCATAATAAAGTAGAAGATATCACAGCCAATAAGATCATTGTTCCTCCCATTGTAGGCGTGCCTTTCTTAGCTTCTATTTGCCATTTTGGCCCATCTTCTCTAATTGGTTGTCCGATCTTTTGTTTCTTTTTAAGAAAATTTATTATGTGCGGTCCTGCTAAAAAACTAATTAGTATGGAAGTTATAAAAGCTGCTCCTGATCTAAATGTTAGATACTTAAATATATTTAGAAAGGTATAATCTCCTACATAGTCATATAAAAAATTATATATCATTTATTTTATTTCCTTCTATATTTTCAATAATTTTTTTTAGACCAATCCCATTTGATCCTTTTATCAGAATTAGATCTCCACTATTAATAATATTTTTAAATTTTTCTAAAAGGTTTGAGTTGTCTTCAAAATGATATTTTTCCAGGCTATTAGGTATAGTTCTGAAAACTTGTTTCATATATTTTCCTTTAGTAAACAAAATATCTATCCCTGTGCTAAGGATTACTTCTTTAAATGCTAAATGAAATTCTAAGCTTCGCTGTCCTAGTTCTAGCATATCACCGAGTATTACAATTTTCTTTCCAGATGATTTAATGTCTTTAAAAGAAAATAATGAAGCTTTCAAAGAAGCAGGATTTGAATTGTAGGTGTCATCTATTATTGTAATGATCTTACCATCAATCTGATAACTACTCTTACTTCCTCTTCCTCTAGGAATTTTATAATCACTTACTCCATTAAGAATTTTATTCATGTCGTAATTATAAAAATAACCAGTTGCTATTACTGAAAGGCTATTTAATATCCAATGTTCGCCTAGAATTGGCATTTTCCAACTAATTTTTTTTCCAAAAGCAATTGCATCTACTAAATATTTTCCTCCAGAAATTTTTAAGTTTTCTAGTCTTATATTTGCATCTTTAGCTTTTCCGTAAGTTATTACATTCTTTAACTTAAGTTTTTGTGCTTTTTGATGAATAAATTGACTATAGTTTGTATCAATATTAAAAATACAGCAGCCGTTTTTGGGAAGGTTATCTAGTATTTCTGATTTAGCCTGTGCTATCTTTTTTAAAGTCCTGAGTCCAATTAAATGAGAGTTTTCTATGGCTGTTATAATAGCCGTCTCTGGCAAACAAATCTCAGTAAGATTTCTGATTTCTCCTATCCTATTCATCCCCAATTCAAGTATGCAAACACTTGCTTTTTTAGGCATTCTACATATACTCAAAGGGACTCCAATATGATTATTAAAATTACCTTCATTGGCATGCACTTTTTTCTCTATTTTTTCTAGGGCTATTCTCAACATCTCTTTGGTTCCTGTTTTACCAACACTTCCAGTAACGCAAATGAATCTTGCATCACTACTTAAACGAATTTGCCTTGCTATTTTCTGAAGAGCTACTAAAACATCTTCTACTTTAAGGTATGGAAATACTCTCTTTGTATTAATTTCTTTACTAATTAATGCTGCTTTTGCTCCTTTCTTAAAAGCATCTTTTATATACTTATGACCATCATGATTGCTGCCTTTTAATGCACAAAACATATCTCCTTTTTTTAGACTTCTGGTATCAATTGATATTCCTGAAACTTCCCATTTTGTATTTGTTTTTCCGTTAGTAATTCTTCTTAGATTTTCAGAGTCCCATAAGCTAAACATCAAGCAATTCTCCTCAAAGCATCTTCAGCAATTTCTTTATCATTAAAGGGTATTTTTTTTCCTTGCACTTCTTGATATTTTTCGTGTCCCTTTCCTGCAATAAGCAATATATCCTCATTCTTCATACAATTGACAGCTTTGAATATTGCCTTTTTTCTATCTCCTATATTCACAGCCTTTTGACAGAATTTAGTTAATTGTTCTCTAATTTCAGAAGGATTCTCATTTCTCGGATTATCATCTGTTATAAAAATTTTATCTGCTAATTTATTAGCTATCTTAGCCATAATTTTTCTTTTTCCTTTGTCTCTGTCTCCACCACATCCAAAAAGCACTATTAATTTAGACTTCTTTTTTTTTATCTTATTAAGTTCTAACAAACTTTTTTCTAGAGATTTTGGAGAATGTGCATAGTCAATAAAAATTGATAATTTTTTATTTGTAATATCTTTTAAAATGGTTAGCCTTCCAGGAGGATTTGTAATTTTTACTATTTCTTTTAAAATTTTTTTCAAGGAGATTCCTTGAGCATTAGCAACTGCTAGTGCCGCTACTAGATTTTCAATTTGGTAATCAGCGAACAATTTACATGAGAATTGATGAATTTTATTTTTATATAAAATTTTAACTATAGAAAAATTAGATTTCCTAATAATATCTTGAATTTGCCAGTCACTTCTGGAAAAACCATAGGTAATATATTTTATATTTTTTTTGATGCAGATTTCTCGTATTAGTTTTCCATATTTTTTATCTGTATTTATTATCGCTAATCCGGAATTAATCAAAATCTTAGAAAATAGTCTCTTTTTAGCAGAGAAATAATTCTTCATATTTGAGTGATAATCTAGATGGTCTCGCGTAAGATTTGTAAATATCGCGTAATTAATTTTTAATGAGTCTAATCTTTTCTGATCAATTGCATGACTAGAGGCTTCTAATGCAAGGTAATTAATTTTTTTTAATTTTAGAATTTCTAACTCTTTATGTAAGGCAATAGGGTCTGGAGTAGTAAGGTTAGTTTTTTTATAAACCTTCTCATACTTTATCCCTAAAGTACCAATAGTGGCAGATTTATAATTATTTTTTTTCCAAATGTATTGCAAGTAGTGAGCTATGGATGTTTTGCCGTTGGTTCCTGTTATTGCAGTTATATTCTTGGGCTGTTTAGGATAAAAAGCCTTAGCAATTCTTGAAGTAGACAGCCTAATATTTGAGCTTCTTAATATATTAATAGATTTTAAATTTATTTTTTTTTTAATTGAGGAATTAATTAAAACTGCATTTATACCTTTACTTAAGGCCTCATTTAAAAATGCTAAGCCATTAAATTGCTGCCCTTTTATTGCGATAAATAACATTCCTGGTTTAGCAGATTTCGAATTAGTTGTAATCCCAGAAATATTAGCTTTTTTTTTAACAAAATTTTCTAATGTTATTTCTTTTTCTATTATTTTAGTAAGATGCAAAATTTAAATTATCCTCTTCCTTAACTATTAATTGTTGTTCAGCTTCAATATTTATTGGCAAACCTAAAATTGGTAAAATTCTTTTTAAAATTTTCGAGGTAGTTGGAGCAGCGGTAGCACCTCCTGTAAAGCTATCAGATGTATTTTTATTAATTCTAAAATTTGGCTCATCAAAAAGTACCAAAGATATATATTTTGGATTTTTTGCAGGAAACACAGATAAAAAAGATGAAACTAATTTATCTTTTTCATATTTACCTTTTTTTGTTTTTTCTCCTGTTGCAGTCTTACCACCAATATCATATCCCTTAACGAATGCTTTCTTTCCCGTACCATTTAATACATTTTCTTCCATTAAATCTAATAAGGCCTTTTTAGTCTCAAGTGATAAAAATTTATTTTGTGATTTTCTTTTACTTTCTTCCCTTTTTCTAATACTTAGTTCTGGAAACTTATAATCACTAAATATTAAAGAGGCCGCTTCAATCATATTCATTGGAGTTATTGATATACCATGTCCAAATGATAATGTTGCTGTTTCAACCTTTCCCCATATTTTAGGAACTATAGGTCTTGATTTCTCAGATAGATCGATGCTGGAAAAGTTTAAAATTCCTATTTTTTTATAAAACTCTTTTAAACCTGAAGCTCCTAACTCTAAGCCAATTAAACTAGCACCAATATTAGAGGATTTTATAAAAACTTCTTTAGTATTTAAAATTCTGTTTTCTGGATGAAAATCATGGATAAAGTAATTAGAAACCTGTAGAGGCTTTCTTGCATCAAACGAACTTGTTAAATTAATTACTGTTTTTTCTAATGCCGCTGCAATTGTAAAAATTTTAAAAGTGGACCCCATTTCATAAACATTAAGTGTAGATGTATTTCTATAGCTTTCTATTTTTGGATTTATACTTTTATTAGGATTAAAGTCAGGCAAACTTACTAATGATAATATTTCAAAAGAATTCAGGTCTACAATTATAGCAGCAGCACTTTTGGCTCCTATTTTTTCGTAGGTTTTGTATAGTTCTTCTCTGACCGCGTATTGAACCCTTAAATCTAAAGCAAGAGAAATACTATCCCCATCTGTCAAAAATTTATTAAATGATTTTTCAGCACCATACACACCATAATTCAAGCTATTAACATGCCCTAGTAAATGTGAAGTTAAGTTTTGATGAGGATAAAATCTTTTCATCACAGAAAAAAACTCTAATCCAGGCAACCCCATATTATTTATTTCTTTTGCCTTTGGAGCGCTTACGTTTTTTTTAATTAATACTTCATACTTAGTTTTATCATTTAGCTTTCTCTTCAAAAAGGCTTTGTCAATACTTGGTAATTTAATTGATAGTTTTTTTATTGTTTCATCTACATTATGTATATTTTTTGGGTATGCTTTTAAATTATATTTGAATATATTTGATGCTAATATCCTTCCATTTCTATCCTTAATGATACCCCTTTCTTTATTATCATTAGTTGTATTGATTTTATTATCTTTCAAAGTATTACTAGAAAGTTCTTTCTTATAATTTATTTCAAATATTTTAATTATTACAACAAACCCAACTAGGGAAAATAAAAATGCTGTTATCAACAATCTTCTATTTCTAGAATTTTTTCCTTCTATTCTATTACCTAGTAAATTCTTTTCAAAATCGTTATAACTAAGATTCAATCTTTATCTCCGCTTATAGATAATAATCTTTTAAAGCCTTCCTTGCCTATGATATCTCCTATTTCATATTTAAAATATTTAGATGATAGTTTTTCAATTTTTTCTGGCGAAGATATGTATTCCCATTCAGACTTTAAAAAGTTCAAATGATGCTCTAGTTTGACGTTTTCTTCCTTTACTGTAATAAGCTTTTCATCCAATTGATCTATTCTTAAATTCAAAAAAGTAATAGCTGTTAAAAAAAGAGACAAAAAGGAAAGAAGAATAATTATATTTTTCATAATATTTAATTATCTAACCTTTCAAGAACTCTTAACTTAGCTGACCTTGCTTTTTTATTTTCTATAATTTCTAGCTTTTTTGGTTTAATTGCCTTTCTAGAAATCTTTTTAAAATAAAATTTATCCTTATTAACATCTAAGGGTAAATGTCTATTAGCATTAGCTATATTTCCACTGAGTTTATTAAATAGGACCTTTACTATTCTATCTTCTAAAGAATGAAAACTTACTATAGCTAATCTTGCTCCTGGAATAAGTAATTTTTCTACATTAGTAATCAATTTCTCAAGTTCATAGAGTTCTTTATTCAAATAAATTCTTAGTGCCTGAAAAACTTTTGTAGCAGGATGAATTTTTAATTTTTTCTTCTTTCTTACTACTTTAGTAACAATTTCAACTAATTCAAAAGTAGTACATAAAGGTTTTAGCTTTCTTTCTTTAACTATAACACTTGCTAACTTTCTGCTATTTTTTTCCTCTCCATATTGCCAAAAAATTTTCGATAATTCATTTTCCTCGAAAGAATTCAAGATTTCTTCAGCTGTGGGACCTTTCTTCGACATTCTCATATCAAGAGGACCATTTTGCATAAATGAGAAACCACGTGCACAATTGTTTATTTGCATGGAGGATAAACCAAGATCAGCAACTAAACCTCCAGAAATTATATTTAAACCTTTTTTTTCTAATGCTATTTTTATATTACTGAATTCAGCAAGAATAAAATCGAACCTATTTTTATAAGTTTTTTTAATATCATCAGCTAAAGACTTTACATCTGGGTCTCGATCTAGAGATATAACTTTGCAATTAGCTTTTTCTAATATTTTCTTTGTGTAGCCTCCGCATCCAAAAGTCGCATCGACGTAAGTTAATTTATCGCGTACATTTAGACATTCAATAGTTTCATTTATCAAAACTGGTCTATGTAATAAATTATTCATTAAAAACTTCTTACGTCTTTCTTTTTTTCATATATTCTCTTGCCTTTTGTTCATAATTAGCAAAAGAGTTTGGTTCCCATATTCTAAATTTTCTACCCATACCAACAAATAATGCATCGTTAGCAAGAGATGAGTTATTTCTCAAAATTTCGGGTATTAAAACTCTTCCTTCTTGATCAAATGGCAACATTGAGGAACCAAAAATTAATGTAGCTTCGTATTCATTAGTTTCTAATAGAGGGTCTTGTTTATCTAACCAATCTTGATAACTTTCTAAATATTTTTGAGAATAAGCATCTATTGAGTTATAATCAGATTTTTGTGCAACTATGCCAGAAAAATCTTTTCCTAACAACTTAGGCCTCCATAAAGCAGGAACACTTACTCTACCTTTTTTATCTATTTTATTTAAAAATTTTCCAACAAATTCAGTCATAACAAAGTTTAGTATGGTAATTTATAGTGTTAGCATGGGATTTTATGGTCGTCAATGACACAAATTAAAAAAAAACTAATGTATTGTTTATGTTCTTTTTTTGTACTATTTTTGTTCGAAGACAGTCTATAAGCCGGTTTCTGTATTCGGCAGTTATCCATCTAGAACTAATATTACTATTAGTTTCAAGCAACCTACCCAGACGCTATTCTGGAGCTAATTGCGTCTCTATTTGGTCTTGCTCCCGGTGGGGTTTACCTTGCCATTAATGTTACCACTAATGCGGTGGGCTCTTACCCCACCTTTTCACCCTTACCTGTAGGCGGTTTATTTTCTGTGGCACTTTCCCTAAAGTTTCCTTTGCCGGGTGTTACCCGGCACCGTTGCTCCTGGAGACCGGACTTTCCTCTTTTAAAATAAAAGCAACTGCCCGACTGTCTTCTTTATAAGAATTTAATAAATATCTTAAAAGTCAAGCATTTTTGATAATATTATCTATCTTAGAACAGACACTATCATCTACTATGCCATTGATTTGTTCTGGTAAAAATCTTCTTTGAAAGGCTTCTATAGTTAATTTCGTAACTAAATCAAATTTATTATTTTCTGTGCAATTATAACCAATTTTCTTTAATTTTTTTTTTAGAAATAGAATTTCCTTTCCACTATCTCCTAACGAAAAGACAATATTTTTTTTAAGTTTTATTTTGTTGGATGGCCAATAAGCAAGGTTTTTTTTTGCTAACCTTTGCCAACTAAATAATTCTCCGGGGTCTGCTTTTCTTGTTGGAGAAACATCTGAATGGCCTAATATGTTTTTTATATTAAGATTGTATTTAGTTATAATAATTCTTAATAGTTTTTCTAAAGAATTCATTAAATGATTAGAGTAGTCTCTATAATTCTTTCCATGTCCTGGATTTTCTAATTCAATTCCTATTGATGATTTATTAAGCATTTTATGATTTCTCCAACAAGAAACTCCGGCATGCCAGGCCGATTTATCCTCATCAACTATTTTAAAAATTTTTCCTTTTTGAGAAATTAACCAATGGCAACTAACATCAGAGGAACTATCCTTAAATTTTTCTAAGCAACTCTTTAAAGAATTCATGCCAGTATAATGAATTATAACATACTTTATAGTCTGTCCTTTTCTTTCTGAAAAATTTGGAGATAAAAAACTTTTATAAGATAGATTATTGTCTGCTTTTTTTAATTTTGTTATACGCTTCATTAATAATTACCATTTTATTATTAGCTAGTTCCAAAAAATCTTTTGGAAGTCCTAAACCTTGAAGTCTATCTGGATGATAGTCCTTTACTATTTTTTTATATTCTTCATTAATTTTTTTCATACTATCAGACTCTTTTACTCCAAGTATTTTATAATAATGAGGCAGTTTATTAGTCTCCTTTGAAGACCTTTGACTATATAAATTTTGAATGCTTTCGTATTCTTTTTTATCAAATTTAAATATGTTTGATATGTCTAAAAGCATTTTTTCTTCGTTACGATGTAAATTACCATCAGCATAGGCAATAGCAAATAAAGAACTTAAGATTTCATTTAATAAGTTTTTATCAGATTTAAACTCTTCATAAAGTTGAGAAGCATATATTTGATATCCATTAGTATCTTTCTTAGCAGCGTTAAATAAATCCGCAATACCTTTTTCATCCTCTTTTGGAAATTCAAATATTTTTTTAAAAGTTTCAATTTCAATACTAGTAACCTGTCCATCAGATTTTGCTAGTTTGGCAGCTATAACTATAACTCCAGAAGCAAAAACTTGCTCCTTATAGTTTTTATTTTCAGAATACTTCGAGGTAGTTTTTCTATTGTAACTTTGTGAACTTTTATTCACCCTATCCATTCCATGTCCTGCAGCCAAACCTAGCAATGCACCGATAGGCCCACCTAGCGCAAAGCCAGTAGTACCTCCTATTATTTTCCCCCAAATACTCAATTTTTTTCCCAATAATTTATAGAAACTTATTATTTTAGTTATATACTAAAATCAGAATTATTAAAAGTTATGCAAAAGAAAAAAAACTGGAATTTTATGATTGATCAGGGCGGTACATTTACAGATGTAATAGCAATTAATCCTAATCAAGAAATAGTATCTTTAAAAGTACTTTCTAATACTAGAGATCTAAATGAGTCATCTGTTTTTGTAGGAATTGATAAATTAATAAAAGATAATCAAGAGCTAGCAAATTATCCTATTAACTCAATTAAAATTGGGACTACAATAGCAACAAACGCTCTGCTAGAAAGAAAGGGTGAAAAAGTTCTTTTATGTGTAACTAAAGGTTTCAAGGATAATTTTGTTATCGGCGACCAAAAAAGAAAGGATTTGTTTGCAAGACATTTCACTAGAAAACCCAACCTATACAAAGATGTAATTGAAATTGACGAAAGAATTTCAAAAGATGGTCATATTTTAAAAAAAATAAATAAAGAAAAAACCAGAAATTCCTTAAAAAGGTTTGTCAAAAAAGGAATTAAATCCATTTCGATTGTTTTAATTAATAGTTTTAAATTTCCTGTTCATGAGAAGACTATTTCAAGTATTGCAAAAGAAGTTGGTTTTGAATTCATATCTTGCAGTTATCTAATTACCCCAACGATAAATTATACGACTAGAGGTTTTACAACCTTAGTGGATGCTTATCTAAATCCTTTAATAAAAAGTTATGTTAAGAAAATTTCAAAAAATATTAAAGCAAATGAAATTGCTTTTATGCAATCAAATGGGTTTTTATGTGAGAAAAATGACTTTAATGGAAAAAATGCAATTTATTCCGGACCAGCTGGCGGGGTAAATGCTGGAATAAAGATTGCTAAAGATAACAAAATAAAAAAAATTATTGGATTTGACATGGGAGGAACGTCTTCAGATATTTGGCATTATCATAATAATATAGAAAAAAAATTAGAAACTAAAGTCTCTGACATTACTATAAAAACTCCAACACTAAAAATTGATAGTATAGCTGCTGGAGGTGGTTCTATTATAAAGTACGAACATCAGAGATTAGTTGTAGGACCTGAAAGTGCAGGTTCTTTTCCGGGTCCAGCCTGTTATAGAAATGACGGACCCTTGACGCTTACAGATTGTAATCTAATTTTAGGAAAGATATCACCTATTAACTTTCCAAAATATTTTGGAAAAAATAAAAATAGCATTATACTAAAGTCACATTCTGAAAAAAAATTTAAAATTATATTAAAAAAAATTAAAAAAGAATTTTCAGAATACAATGATATCTATGAAATTGCAGATGCTTTTATAAAAGTAGCTGTTGAAAATATGGTAAGTTCAATAAAAAAAATATCCATCCAAAAAGGCCATGATATTAGAAAACACAGTTTATTAATTTTCGGTTCTGCTTCAGGACAATATTGTTGTCAGGTAGCTGATAAACTTGGTATAAATAATATACTTTTTCATCCTTTATCAAGTTTATTATCTGCATTTGGAGCCGGAATTTCTGACCATGGAAGCATACAACAAACTAGTATTGAGAAAAATTTGAATGCTTTAAATCTAAAAAAATCAATAGAAATAATAAAAAAAAAAATTACAAAAAAAAAATATCTAAAACAAAAATTTATCCTAAGATTAAAATACAAGGGGTCTAATACTTTAATTCAGTTACGCTTGAAAAAAACTGATATTAAAAGTATTAAAAAATTATTTATTAGCGAACATAAAAAACAATTTGGCTTTAGTTTTTTGAATAGAAAAATTTTAATTGATTCCATTGAAATCGAAGCAATAAAAGAAAATAAGAGCAGAATTAGCTCAAAAAATATTATTTTTCCGAGAGATGCGAAAATTAAAAAAAATTTTTCTTCCTTGTACTACAATAACAGATGGATAAAAGTAAAAAATATAAATTTTTCCTCTTTTCAAAAAAACAATAAAATAAATGGTCCTTTATTATTTAATGACTTTAATACCTCAATTTTAGTAGAAAAAGAATGGACAATAGAGCTTCTCTCCTCAGGCGTCTTGCAAATTAAGAAAAAAAATAAGATTAAAAGTATAAAAGTTTTAAGAACTAGTAAAGGACCAAATCCAGAATTGTTAGAAGTATTCAATAATTTATTTTTTTCTACTGCAGAACAAATGGGTGAAGTTTTAAAGAATACTGCACAATCAGTTAATGTCAAAGAGAGGCTTGATTTTAGTTGTGCATTATTTGATAAAAAAGGGAATTTAATTGCTAATGCTCCTCATATTCCTATCCATCTTGGTGCAATGAGTGAAACTGTAAAATTTTGCATTCAGAACTATCAGAATTATTTTCATGCTGGAACAAGTCTTATACATAATGACCCTTATACTGGGGGAACTCATTTACCAGATCTTACAATTATAACACCATATTTAGATAAAATAAAAAATAAAGTATTATTTTATTTTGCTAACAGAGCACATCATTCTGATGTAGGAGGCATTAGTCCCGGATCAATGCCCGCTTTTTCTAAAAATATTTATGAAGAAGGGATAATTTTTAAAGGATTTCCAATTCTAAAAAAAGGAACAATAATGGAAAAAGAGGTACTGAAAAAACTTAAAAAAAATAAATATCCATCCCGAGATGCTGCTCTAAATCTATCAGATATTAAGGCCCAAGTAGCTTCTACAACTAAAGGTATTACTGAAATGGACAGAATAATTAATACCTATGGGATAAAAAATGTACTTAAATACGTTAAGTTCATTCAAGAAAATTGTACTAAAATTGTTAGGAAAACAATAAGAAAATTACCTAAAACAAAATTTAAAGTTTTTATGGATAATAAAGCAGAATTAAACCTGCTTATGTTTTTTGACAAAAAAACAAAAAATCTAATAATAGATTTTAAGGGAAGCAGTGAAGCACTCCCAAATAATTTTAATACTCCTACAGCTGTTACTAAATCAGTTGTTATATATTTTTTACGTACATTAATTAAAGAAAATATTCCACTTAATGAAGGATTCTTAGAGGAAGTCAAAATAAAAATACCAGATAATTCAATGCTAAAACCAAAGTCACCAGCTCCTGTTGTAGCAGGTAATGTGGAAACGTCTCAATCCATTATAGACTTATTAAATGGTTCTGTAAAAGTACAAGCGGCTTGTTATGGAACCATGAGCAACTTAACATTCGGAGATGGAAAATTTGGCTACTATGAAACAATTTGTGGTGGAGAAGGTGCATCTCCAGATCAAAAGGGAAACGATGCTGTTCATTGTCATATGACAAATACAAGCATTACAGATGCAGAAATTTTAGAATGGAACTATCCTGTAAGATTAAAATCTTTTAGTATTAGAAAAAAAAGTGGCGGAATTGGTAAATACAATGGAGGTAATGGAACAATAAGAGAACTATATTTTTTAAAAAAATTAACTATCACCATACTTTCAAATAGAAGAATTGTAGCGCCTTTTGGTTTGAATGGAGGCAACTCTGGGAAAGTAGGAAAAAATTTTATAAAAAGAAGAAATGGAACAATAAAAAAATTAAACCATGCCTGTAGTTTAAAAGTAAATGCTGGTGATATTATTAGAATAGAAACACCAGGAGGTGGAGGTTTTGGTATTGTAAAGTAAGTAAGATTTCTTTTTTAACTCTTGTAAAAATTTATTTTGTATATAAACTTTGATGTATGTTTAAAAACATAATTTTTGTTTTTTTTAAAACTTCTATACTTTGTAGTTTTTTAGTCCTCAGCAACTGTGCACCAATTCAAAATAATAAAATAGTTGATAAAACTATTGAAGCTCAAGACCCGTGGGAAAGTTTAAACCGTAGTACTTTTGCATTTAATCTAGCTTTTGATAAATATATTTTAGCCCCTTTAGCCAAAGGTTATAGAATAGTATTACCAGATCAAGTTAGAACTGGAATACGAAACTTTTTAAATAATTTAACTGAACCTTGGACTTCAATAAATTCAGTTTTGCAGGGTGACGTTAGTAATGCTGGAAAATCAGTTGCTAGATTTTTTGTTAATTCCACTGTTGGTCTGTTAGGGTTTATTGATGTTGCAAGCAAATTAGGAGTTGAGAGGCAAAAAGAAGATTTTGGACAAACTTTAGCAGTACATGGAACTGGGTCAGGACCTTATTTAGTTATTCCTTTTCTTGGACCAAGTACTGTGAGAGATGCCATGGGAAAAGTTATTGGATTCATAGGAGATCCTGTTACTCTTGCTTTGCAGAGAAATGACAATGATGAATGGGTGTGGATTGGTACTGCCTTAAATGGTATTGATTTTAGAGAACAAAATTTGGAAAAAATTGACAATTTAAATGCGACTTCAGTTGATTTTTATGCAACACTTAGAAGTCTATATTTAGAAAGAAGAAATAGCATGATTAGAAATGAAAACATTGAAGAAGATCCATTCCAAGATTATGATTTAGATTAATAGGGCATTTATGAAATTTATAATTCGAAAAATTTTTTTGCTATTATTTTTGATACTATTTGCTAATCATTCATATTCTATAAATGAAGATAAAGCCAGAGAGTTTGTTGTTAGCATAGGAAATCAAGCCATAAAAATTCTCAAAATTCCTTTTGATGACAAAACCAAAAGAAAACAGGAACTAAGAAACCTTCTGCAAGAAAAATTTAATATGAAAGTCATTTCAAAGGCTATATTGGGTAGAGAGATTTCTAAAAATACATCTAGTGAAAAATTAGATAAATTTGCTGATATTTTTGAAATCCATATTGTAAACGTTTACTCCTCTCAACTAGGAACATATAAAGGCCAAGTTTTTACTGTAAAAGACAGTAAAATTAAAAACAATAAAGACGCTTATGTATATTCAACTATAGAGTCCCCTGAATATCCTACTACTAACATAGCATGGAGAGTAAGAAATTTTAAAGAAGGATTAAAGGTTATTGATATGCAAGTAGAGAATGTTAGTCTTCTCAAAACTAAGAAAAATGATTTTGCTAGTATTCTTAGCAGTGAAGGTATAGATGGACTAATTAATAAACTAAATAAAATGAATAATATGCCTGATTTGAAAGTTCCAGGAGAATGAAATCTTACAATATGTTGATTGGCGCTTTAAAAGAAGATAACAAAGAAGATTGTAGGGTTTCTATAAGTCCTGAGACCTGTAAGAAGTTTGTAGAAAAAGGGCTTCAAGTTGTTATCCAGCAGGGTGCTGGTAACGCCTCGAATTACAAAGATGAGGAATATGTATCTTCTGGTGCTAAATTGGAAGAAAGCTCAGAAAATATTATAAAAAAAATTGATATTCTTCTTTCAGTTTCTACAATACCATCAGAAAGTTTAATTTCTATGATGAAAAACGAAGCCATAATAATAGGAACTTTTAATCCCTATGAAAAATCTCATGCTTTAAAAAGATTAATTACAAAAAAGCTAAATGTCATTACACTAGATTTTCTTCCAAGAATTAGCAGAGCTCAATCTATGGACGTTTTATCTTCTCAATCTAATTTAGCAGGATACAAAGCTGTAATTGAAGCAGCTAATTTATTTAAGAAAGCTATGCCTATGATGATGACAGCTGCTGGGACAATTATTCCTGCTAAGTGTTTAATAATAGGAGCAGGAGTTGCTGGATTACAAGCTATAGCTACGGCTAAAAGGTTAGGATGTGTAGTATCAGCTTTTGATGTTAGGCCTGAAGTTGAGGACCAGGTCAAAAGCCTTGGATCAAAATTTATAAAAGTAGAGAATGATAGCAAAGAAGAATTTTCTTCAGAGGGTTATGCAAAAGAAATGAGTGATTCCTATAAAAAAAAACAGCTTGATAAAATACACTCTGTTGCAATAGATTCAGATATAATTATTACTACCGCACTTATACCTGGAAAAGAAGCTCCTAAGCTAATTTTAAGTAAAACTATTAAGGAAATGAAAAAAGGTAGCGTCATAGTAGATTTAGCGGGAATATCTGGTGGAAATGCTGAAGGTTCATCTTTTGGTGAAATAGTTGAAGTAGATAATACTTTAATATACGCACCAAAAAATCTTCCCAGTTTACTAGCTAATGATGCAAGTTTGCTTTATTCAAAAAATTTGCTTAACTTTCTATTGCAGTTCGTAGGAAACACAAAAAATTTTGATTTAAATACAGAAGATGAAATAGTTAAAAATACTCTAATAATTAAAGATGGAAAAAAATCATCAATATTTTTTGAGGAAAGATAATGGAAAATGTAGACCCTTTTATAATAAATCTTATGATTTTTGTACTAGCTATCTTTGTAGGCTATTTCGTAGTATGGTCTGTGACTCCTGCTTTACACACTCCATTGATGAGTGTTACTAATGCTATATCAGGTATTATTATACTTGGAAGTTTGACTTTACTATTAAAAAATCCTTCTTCTAGTATGTTAACTTTTGATATTTCTTCTATTACTGGCTTTCTTGCAACTATGTTAGCTAGTATTAACATCTTTGGAGGTTTTGTAGTTACGCAAAGAATGTTAGCAATGTATAAAAAGAAAAAATAAACCATGTTTAATGAGAACATATCATCTGTATTTTATTTAGCTTCCTCCATATTTTTTATTTTAGCTTTGAAAGGATTATCATCACCTGAAACAGCAAGGAGGGGTAATCTATTCGGTATTCTTGGTATGATAATCGCTATGGGTACTCTATTAATGCAACCAAATAGTGCAGGATTTATTTCTATAATATTCGCCATATTGATTGGTGGTATCATAGGAAGTACTATGGGGCTAAAAATAAAAATGACTGCAATGCCTCAGTTAGTAGCTGCTTTTCATAGTTTAGTAGGACTGGCCGCAGTACTGGTAGCAGCGGGAGCTTTCTTTTCTCCGGAAAGATTTGGTATTGTTAATGGTAACGAAATAAAGCTGGCAAGTGCTATTGAAATGTCAATAGGCTTGGTCATTGGTGCTATTACTTTTACAGGTTCAGTCATTGCTTTTCTGAAACTTCAGTCTATTATGTCTGGTAATCCTATTACATTTAGATATCAACATGCTTTAAATGCCCTTATTGGAGTTCTGATTATTATATTAATTTATTTTTTTGTTACTCTACAAGACCAAAATATTTTTTTAATTTTAATTTTCTTATCTCTATTAGTTGGAATTCTTATTATAATACCTATTGGAGGTGCAGACATGCCAGTGGTAGTTTCTATGCTTAACTCTTATTCTGGATGGGCCGCAGCAGGTATTGGGTTTACTTTGGAAAATATTTCTTTAATTATTGTAGGTGCATTAGTAGGCAGTTCTGGCGCTATTCTTTCTTATATAATGTGTAAAGCTATGAATAGGTCTTTTATTAGTGTTATTTTAGGTGGGTTTGGAGAAGAACAGTCTGGACAGACTAAAACTGATAAAATTGATAAGAATGTAAAATCAGGAGGAGCAACTGATGCTTCCTTCATAATGAGTAATTCTGAACATGTTATTATAGTTCCAGGATACGGAATGGCAGTATCGCAAGCACAACATACACTTAAAGAAATGTGTGATTTGCTTAAAAATAAAGGAATAAAAGTATCTTTTGCAATTCATCCTGTTGCCGGAAGAATGCCTGGACACATGAATGTGTTATTAGCAGAAGCAAATGTACCATACGATGAAGTATTTGAGTTGGATGAAATTAATTCCGATTTTAGTACTTGCGACGTTGCATTCGTTATAGGGGCAAATGACATAACAAACCCTGCAGCTAAAACTGATCCAGGAAGTCCAATAGCAGGAATGCCAATATTAGATGTAGAAGTTGCTAAAACAGTACTATTTGTTAAAAGAAGTTTGTCTCCTGGATATGCAGGCATAGATAACAAAGTCTTTTACAATGAAAATACTCTAATGCTTTTTGGAGACGCAAAAAAAATTGTTGAAGAAATTGTTAAAGAAATTAGTTAATTACCAATGGTTTCTTCTTCTTCTTAATGCTACAAATACTTCTTCAGGTCTTGTATCATATTTGAGTTCTTTATTTTCTTTTAAAAATTTTATTATTGACTCTTCTTTAAGTCTAAAAAAAGTATTAACCTTAAATTCATTCTTTATAGTTGAGACATAATTAAGACTAAAATCTTCTTTTTTAGATAAAGTTAATAACTTTCTAGCATCAGCATTATCAGGTTCAATGGATAGTGTAAATCCTAGATTGCTCTCCAAATAATCGTGTCCAGGGTATATCATAGTGTCCGGACTTAAATGAATTAATTGTTCATAAAATGTCTTATATAAGTCTAGAGGGTTTCCTCCATTATGGCAATTACCTGCACCTGCATTGAATAAAGTATCTCCACTAAAAATTGCATCTCTTTCTCCTCTTACCAACAAACAGATATGAGACATTGTATGTCCAGGAGTATCTAGTATCTCTATGTTTACTGTTTTTCCTAATTTAATCAGGTCACCTGCCTTAAGACCTTTATACATATTAGGAATGGTGTTTCGCGCGTTAAAATGAGCATATACCTTAGCTCCAGTTTCTTTTATAATTTCCGAATTTCCTCCTATATGGTCAAAATGTTCATGAGTATTTATAATACCTTTTACTGTAAATTTATTTTTTTTAACCACGTCTAGACATCTTCTATGAGCAAGTGGATCTATTAACATTGCCTCTCTTGTAGATGAGCAAGCTATTATGTAATTGAAATTTCTATAATTATTATAAGTATAAATTTGTTTTATTATCATGAAAGAAAAGATATAATAATCTATGTTTAAGTCAATAAATTCAAAAATTCGAATTGGAGTGCATGGTGTAAAACTAATTGCAGAATACCTAAAAAAGAATATTTCTAAGCCTTCAGAAATTGCTTTTTTTGAGAAACAAGATAAGAGTTTTTTTCAATTCGCTAAGAATGCAGATATTTTAGTGGCAATGAGTTGGGGTAAAAGTAAATGGGGAGGTACTAAAAAGATAGAGGTACCACAAGCTAATAATCTAAAACTGCTCCATCTTCCTGGTGCAGGAGTTGATGGTATTAACTTTGATCTACTACCTAAGAATTGTAAAGTTTGTAACGTATATGAGCACGAAATAACTATAGCTGAATACTGCATAGCTAACATACTTAATTGGCAGACAAACATGATAAATGTTAATAATAATTTTAAAAAACTAAATTGGAATGATAGTTTAATATTTTCTGGTCCTTTTCATAGCGAGCTAAATAATAAAACTATTGGAATTTATGGTTATGGAAGAATTGGTAAAGAATTAGCTAAAAGATTAAAACCCTTTAATGTCAAAGTAATAGGCTTAACAAGAGTAAAAAAGAAAAAAGATTTTTATCTTGATAAATGCATACTAAGCAAAAAATTAGATACTATACTCTCTTCACTAGATTTTTTGGTTATTTCATGTCCTCTCACAAAAAAAACAGAAAAAGTTATTGATAAAAAAACCTTTTCTAAAATGAAAAAGAGTGCTGTTATATTAAATATTGCTAGGGGTGCTGTTATAAAAGAAAAAGACCTTTATGATGCTCTTAAATCAAAAAAAATAGCTGGAGCTATTATTGATACTTGGTATAATTATCCTAATAGTAAAGTAGAAAAAAAAATAAAGCCTTCTAGGTATAATTTCCATAGTCTAAGTAATATTATTATGACTCCTCATATATCTGCCTGGTCTGAAGATATGATTATAAGGAGATCAGAAGTTATTAAAAAGAATATTGAAAATCTTTATAATAAAAAGAGTCTCTTAAATAAAGTTAATCTCTAGAAATCTCGGAAGCTTTTTCTTTGCAGTTTTCTCCATCTTCTTGCTGACTCTGCCTTTTCCCTAGCTTTTTTTTCTGAAGGCTTTTCATATGCTCTTCTTTTCTTCATTTCTCTATACATGCCTTCTCTTTGCATTTTTTTCTTTAGTGTCCTTAACGCATGATCTACATTGTTGTCTCTTACTATTACTTCCAAATCAAACTCCTTCTGTGAAGTTATGGATAACATAAACTATTGATAAAGTGAAGAGTTTTATTACATTAGTATTATGAAAAATAATAAAAAAGCTTTAGAGATAATTTCTAAAATGAAACCTTATCTAATATCTAATAAAGTTTTCAATCTCAATATTGAACATTTTATAAAAAAACAAAATATATCTCTTGAAGACTTCTATACTTATTTTCCAGAAAGCATTAATAGTATGTCTATTACTTATTTTGAAAATATTACATTTTTAGCAATTAAAAACTGTAAAAAAACAGTATTTAATGAAAAAAGTATTAGCAGGAAAATTACACAAATTCTAAAAAAAAATATATTAATAATTAGTAAGGAAAAAGAATTAAGCCAATTTTTCATTAGATATTTAACTACAAAACCGAGGTTACTGCTTATCATTTCTAATCATTTTGCTCATTCTGCTTGGAGAGAAATAAAAGACAATTCTACAGATTTCAATTACTATACTAAAAGAATTATTCTATCAAAAATTTATCTAGTTTCATTGTATTATTGGAAAAAGACCTTAAATATCTCTGATACTAATTTGCTTATTGAAAGACAAATTAGTTCCATTAAAATTCTTGCAAAAATAAAAGATTTTCGTGAAAAATTATTTAATAAGATTATTAAAAATGATTTTTTAAAATATCTAGA
>MDTD01062328.1_pt1 | contig 28448 bp, 23 predicted proteins | sample 811221 | NCBI WGS metagenome assembly MDTD01 (sample SAMN05326646, study PRJNA326480) | marine metagenome | isolation source: seawater | place: Pacific Ocean: South West | collected 2011 | reverse complement strand
TATTGAGTATTTGAACCTTTAATGACTTTTATAAAAAAGCCAGCATCAACGTAATCTTCCTCAAAATTTAAGCCGCCTTCTGGAATCTTTGCTGAAAGACTCAATTTATATAATCCTGCCCAATCATTTAAGATTTCAATGGTGTAATATAGTTTCGCCCTCAACAATATTTGGTCATCTTCTTGAACAGCATCTTGATAATCACTCTGGAATAATATCTGTCTAACGCCAAGATCTGTGCTACTTGTATCATTAACAACACTACTTAGATTATTTAAATCATTGAGTGCAGGATCTATCGTCTTTGAGGGGTAGTCTGGAAGTGGATTAGCCACTAAATCGAAATAATCTATTGATATTTTCCAGGGATTTAATTCTTCAACATCTAACTCATATTCTTCAAATTCTGCTAGTGCAATAACATCTCCAGGAACGTAATCTCCATCTGGGGAAATTAGATCACGTTTGACTAAATTATTAATGACCTCCTTTAACAAAAAGTCTCCATTCTCACCGGTAATGCCAAAAACCTCGCCTTCATCAAAAACCCTATTAAAATTTTGATCAATATGTACTTTTGCTCCAGTTATGTAGCCATCCAAGACTTTTCCACTAACTATATTTTGAGGATTAAAAGCTGTTGGAGTAGCAGGGGGTGCTGGGGTGGGTGCTGGGGTGGGTGCAGGAGTTGGTGTTGGGGTTGTTGGAGATGGTGTTGCATTATCTCCACCTCCGCTGCCGCCACCTCCGCCACAAGCAGTCGTAAGGCTCACAATAAATATCACTGAAAAAACTTTAAGCAAAGCTTTCATTCAAAAGAGCATAACACTAAACACTTATTTATGGCGTAATTCTTGAACTTGTACCAAGCCCAGCACCATAAATGACAGCATTTAACCAAAGTCTGTTTGTTCCTAAAGTGGATCCTCTGAAGTTTGGCTCACCAGAAAATAGTATTACCTGGCCTTTGCCAACTCGTTCTCTTGTTAAGTAAGCTGAATTTGCGATTCTTTGTGCTGCTTCAGGCCAAACCAGCCCACTCATTCTTACATTTAGATCATACCCAGGAGGCAGATCTGACCAGTTAACGGTTCTGTAAGTATCGGCACTTTCATTCTCTATAAGTTCTCCAACTCTCACAGCTGCTTCTGCATTTCCGCTTGTCATTAAAACAGGATAATTTCTGTAGAGTAAGGGCAGGGTGCTTGGAGTACCAAAAGTAAGCCAGTGCTCCTCATCAATTCTTCCAGCAACCATAGCGCCAGAGGGCATAAAAATTGATTGCCAATTATCTCTTTTATTTAGTTCATCATTTCTAAGTCTTTCTGAACTTGATTCCCAAGGATATCCAACTTTTGTATCAACTCTGTTGCTTAAAACATCAGACATATTTATGTCCACCTTTAGTGCCTTCAGCTCCCGCTGCAAATCTATATTGTATTCATCACTCTGATCTAATGTATTTTGCAGTTGTTTAACGGTTCCAATGCCATTCTCAGAAGCTAGATATCTTGAGCTGCTGTTATGGGCAATCAATGTGCCTCCTTGCCTTACCCAGTCAGAAATGCTTCGCATTTCACCACTACTTAAATCAGCATATCCGCTTGGCATAATGATTGTGTTATACCTTCTTAAATCCCCATATCCAACTAGTGATGCATCGACCTGGCTATGTCTTATGCCCAAATGATGGTCTAAAGACCACCAAGTAACCCCAACATCATAAGAGCTGAAACCACTGTGACTTAAGATTGCAATCTGCGGACGCTCCAGTAAACGGAAATGTCTTCCTCCCCAGTCAGGGAGCTCTTCCGGACCAAAACCAGATTCAATTGAGCTAACAGATATATCAAGCTCTGAAGCAACTGAATCTACAAGATTTGTTAAATCAGCAATTTCAGGATTGTCCATTGCTATTGCTACTACGCTGCCCCTAGACAATTTATGATTTGATAAATATGCCTCTTTATCAATAATTCGCACTTCAACACCTAACTCCATTAGTCTGGCGGCAAAAGCTACCGATCTGTCGTCATTCCCGTCTACAGCCCACATTACTGCCTCAGAGTTAATTTCAATTTCAACTGATTCTGGGGTCCATTTTTCAAGACCTTTTTCAATATGATCTGGAACGGTAACTGCAGGTAAACCATACATCATTGTTAGGTTAAATGCGGTAGTATCATACATGATGGATGAGCCATTTTTCAGGGATTTTCTTCTCTCCTCTTGTAATACTGATTCAATAATTTCTGCGTCAAATTCAAGAATTGCGGCAATCAGAGGCGCTTCAGGCTGGCGATTTGGGATAATCATACTGCCAGCTGGAATAATGTAATCTTCAATGATATCGCCTGATTGGTTCAAGACATCCTCCGCTTTAAGGGGTTTATCGTTTTTATAGAGCTCAATATCTTGTGCAAGAAGTTTTTCGGCAAGGGTATTTATTCTTCCTGTATTTTCAGATGGAAGTATTACAAATGTTTGATTTCCAAATTTACCATCCTTAGAAATATTGTATTTTCGTCCATCCCAAAAATCTTTGTACATAGCTTTTGAATTTTTTGCTAAAGTTTCCAGATTGACCATAGTGCTAATAAATTGATGATGAACAGACTCTTTGTATGACTGAATAGTACCCTCTGGTCGTCTAACACCATCTTCAGCCATTCGAGATTGCTCGTATAATATTCCTAAGCTTCCTCTAAACTGAACATAGAACGAGTAGCCTGGATACAAATCTTCATGCCATTCTCCGGTATAAAAACGCCAATTTCTCTTATCAAAAGCATTTCCTTGATCTTGTGCAAAAACGTTTCCCCACTTGATAAGATCCTTATCAATATTTGTATTGATTGGTTCTCTTGGGGGGCCTGTCATAAAAGTGTCTTGTGCGCCCATTTCATGGCCATCGACTAAAATTTGAGGTCTCCACGAATTAATAAGTGGAACACGGCCTTGAGTCTCTGGTTGGGTTAAGTAAAACCAATCTCTGTTGAGGTCATAGTAATAGTGATTAGTTCTTCCATAAGGCCAATCACCGGTGTGTAAGAGAGCTTGATCATCGTAATTAGGTGCAGTGCCTCGATACTGTTCAAGATTTTTAGCAAACCTTGCTCGTCCATCTGGATTCATAACCGGATCAATAATCACAACCATATTATCAAGCATATTAATTACATCTGAATCTGTACTAGCAATGAGATGAAAAATGCTAGCAAGAGCACCATCTGCTCCTGATGTTTCATTTCCATGTATTGAATAAGCCATCCAAGCAACAGCTGGCAACTCTTCGATAATTGATCGAGCTTGATTATTATTTGTATTTCTAGCATCAGCTAATCTATTTAAATTATTTTGGATTTCTGGCAAACGGCTTATGTTTTCAGGAGAGGAGATAAATACCGCAAAGAGCGGCCTTCCTTCGTGTGTTTCGCCATACTTGATGGCTTTCATACGATTAGATTCTGTTGACCATTGATTGATGGCTTCTGCAATCTGTTCAGGAGTTGCTACTCTTTCACCAATTTCAAATCCAAGAAATTCTCGAGGGTTTGCAATGCTATCAAGATAGTTTCCATCTAATATTTCCTCAGAATATAAATCTTTAGAGGAGCTTGTTGGATTCATTAAAGTTTCAGACGTTGATTGGCCGGAAAATAAAAGAGAGAATGCAATTAAAAGGCATAACGTATAGCTGTATTTTGTTTTATTCATAATACTCAATAATTTACACTATTTTTGGTTTAAAAAAATAAGTCCAAAAAAAGTCAAAAATTAAAAATTTAATAAATCTTATAAAATTATCAAAGTTTTTATATAAAATTACCTCGTTTATACAAATTAATTGTAAGTTTTGGACAAAAACATAAAAGTTTTACCATTTTTTATATAAGTAATGGTTTTATAGCTAAAGATCAAACAAGCCTGATTCAATCATTACCCTTGTTTATTTTTAATTTCCACCCAATACTAAGTGAAGGAGTTAATAAATTTACATACACCACATGAAAAAACTACTAGCACTTTTATCAATTTTCCTTTTAGTGACAAGTTGTAGCAATGAAGCTGAAGAAACAAATATTGAAGCAGAAGAAATTGCCCTACAACCATATTCTGAGTACCTTACATGTACACCTGGTAAAAATTTTACCCCTGAATCAGTGAGATCAATGATAACAGAATGGAATCAATTGGATCTTGATGATTCACTTTATTTTGCTGCTGGACATGCACCTTTGTCTGAATCAACCTTAGCAGGATCTGGGAAAGTTTTTTGGCAGTTATTCTGGCAATCAAAAGAAGATGCCTCCATGGCATGGTCTGAGGGTCCATCTGAAGAATTTCAAGCTTGGGCTGAAAAATTCCAGGATGTTTTGGTTTGCGACGGGGATGGCAGACGTGGATATGACGTTTATTGGGGAAGAGACAACGAGCGATCTGGTGAATGGGAAGATGATACGCAATGGGTAACATATGCTCATTACTGCAAGTTCAATGACTCCGGTAATTTTGAAGCATTATCCACGGCAGCTCGAGATTTCAATACTTACTTAGATAGCGTTGAAAGTGGAACAGATGGACCATTTACATTTGCTGTTTACCTGCACAATAATAATAATCCAGAACCTTATATAAATTATGATTTTTTCTGGATGAATTACTATCAAAACCATGATGATGCTGAGGCATCATATGAAAGATTTGCTCAAACTGGAACTGAAATGCAAGCTAAATTTGATTCATTTTCAGTTTGTGAGGGACCATTCCCCTCAAATAGTTACCAATTTCTTAGTACAAATTAAGGACTTATGAAGATTTTATTTTTTATTATTATGACAATTTCGTTCAATTTTATAGCAGCTGAAAGCTGGTACTCCTATACAGATAATGTAATGGGAGGGAAATCAAAATTAATTGCAGAGGTAAACGACGATAATTCGATTGTACTCAAAGGTGATGTTTCTACTGAAAATAACGGTGGATTCGTTAGGCTAGCTACAAGGCCTGATGGACTTAGTGAAAGAATCAAAGGTATAAGGTTTCAAGCAAAAGGAAATAATGAAACCTATGATCTACATGTATCTTTAAAAGGCATTAAGATGCCACCTTGGTCATTTAAATCTAAGAAGTTTTATGTGTCTGATCAGTGGCAAGATTTTGAAATTGAATTTAAGGATTTTGATAATTACGGATATTCAGCTAGAAGATTTAAGCCTAATAATTTTAATGAAGTAAGCTTTGCCGGCTACGGTAGAGACTTTAAAGTTAACCTTGAGCTGAGAAATATAGAATTCTATTAAAATGACATCACTTGACCAGTTTGCAAGTGTGTTTGCATCGTTAGCTTGGGGGCCGTGGTTAGTTTTTCTTCTTTTGGGGTCTGGAGCTTATTTTTTAATTAGATCCTCTTTAACACCATTTAAATACTTGTCTCATGCATTTGCCGTATTGCTTGGTAAGCATAAAACAAAATCTGACGTTGGAGATGTAAGTAGTTTTAAAGCACTTGCAGCCTCACTGTCTGGAACAATTGGTCTCGGAAACATTGCAGGTGTTGCTGTTGCAATACAAATTGGGGGTCCAGGAGCCATATTTTGGATGTGGATAACTGCCATTTTTGGGATAGCTACAAAATTCTTTACATGTACACTTTCAGTGATGTACAGAGAGGTAGATTCTAATGGAGACACTCGTGCAGGACCTATGTACGTAGTAAAAAACGGGCTTCCTAAATATATGCTACCACTTGCTTATTTTTTTGCTTTCTTTGGTATGATTGGATGTCTTGCAGCTTTTCAAAGCAACCAGATTGTACAAATTACGAAAGACCTTTACTTTGAAAATTTTATAAATTTTGAATACTTTGCTGGTATATTTTTGATGGTCATAACTGCACTAGTAATTTTGGGTGGGCTAAAAAGAATAGCTACTGTAGCATCATGGCTTGTGCCATTTATGGCTGGTTTGTATTTAATAGCAGTCTTAGTTGCAATCCTTTTGAACTTTGATTCATTTATACCCTCTATACTTTTGATTTTCTCAGAGGCTTTCAATGTCAACTCGGCAATTTCTGGCGGAATTGTAGGGGTTATAATCACTGGGATAAGACGAGGCGCATTTAGCAATGAAGCAGGTATCGGAACAGAAGCAATGATTCATGGAGCTGCAAAAACATCTCATCCAGTGAAACAAGGACTGGTTGCCATGACAGGGCCTATTTTTGATACTTTAATAATGTGTACACTTACAGCATTGGTTATTTTAGTTTCAGGAGTGTGGCAAGATTCAGTTAGTACTGGAGTTACATTAACCTCTGAGGCATTCAACCAAACTTTAGGGCCTCTTGGCTCAATTATACTTTTCATATGTGTATTAAGTTTTGGAAGTAGTACAATTTTTACACAATCTCATTATGGAACTGTTTGTGCAAAGTTTTTATTCGGAGAGAATGCTGTGAGACCATATCAATACTTCGTAATACTAAGTGTGGGTTTATTTGCGGTTGTTTCGATTGATTTTGCTCTTAATATTATTGATGGAGCTTTTGCAATGATGGCAATACCTACGCTTATCTCTGCAATTTGGTTAGCACCAAAGGTAGTAGAAATTTCAAAGGAATACTTTAAGAAACTTCCAAATTAACTTAAATTACTTATTTCGATAGATTTATGAAAAATGTAGCAATAATTGGAGCAGGTCCCTCAGGTATAACAGCAGTTAAAAATATATCTGAAAAAGGATTCAATGTAACATGTTTTGAAAGATGTGAGGGTGTTGGCGGAAACTGGCGTTTCAATGATCCTTCGGGACACTCAAGTGTATTTGAGACCACACATATAATTAGCTCAAAATACACCTCATTTTATGAAGATTTTCCATTTTCTGAAGAAACTCCAGACTATCCATCGCACCAACAACTTCTTAAATATTTCAATGACTATGCTGACCACTTTCAAATAAAAAAATATATAAAATTTGGAACAGAAGTGATTAATTGTGAGTACCTTTCAGATAAAACATGGAAAGTAGAATGGAAATCACTAGGCTCAAACAAAATATACAAAACACAATTTGATGCTTTAGTGGTTTGTAACGGTCATCATCATGTGCCTCGTTATCCTAATTATCCAGGAAAATTTGAGGGGACATTTTTACACTCCCATGATTATAAATCTGCTGAACCTTTCAAAGGTAAAAATATCCTAGTCATTGGTGGTGGAAACTCAGCATGTGATGTTGCAGTGGAAACATCTCGAGTCTCAAAAAGTACTTCGATTAGCTGGAGGAGGGGTTATCACCTCATTCCAAAATTTTTATTTGGTTATACCAGTGATATTTTTGCAAAAAAGTCACGCTGGTTGCCTAAATTTATACGATTACCTTTTCAAAAATTTATGCTTGAAATGGTCCAAGGTAGGAACGAAGACATTGGTTTACCGAAAGTGACTAACCATGTTCTTGCAACGCACCCTACGGTCAATTCTGATCTATATAATGCTGTTCGTCATGGGAAGGTAAAACCTTATGGAGACATCTTAAAATTTAAGGGAAATTATGTATATTTCAAAGATGGAGGCAAAGAAAAGTTTGATGTAATAATAGCTTGCACTGGTTTTAAAATTTCACATACTTTTTTTAAAAAGGAGCTTATTGACTTCCAGAATGGGCCTGTAAGATTACTTCATAAAATGATTCCAGAGAATCTGGATAATCTCTATTTCATAGGTTTATTTCAACCCTTAGGTTGTATTTGGCCTGGAGCCGAACTTCAATCTAAACTGGCTGCGAAACATTTATTAGGAGAATGGAGGCCCAAAGGCGAATTAAAAAATCTAATTGAGAATGAGCTTAAGAAAAAGGATGTAAATCAGATCGATACCCCAAGACATACAATCACAGTTGATGACTTTTCCTTTAGAAGTAGACTTAAAAAAGAACTTGATCGAAGTTTAAGCATATGAAAAATATATTTTTTTTAAGGCATGCAAAATCGAGCTGGGATGATTTTGCACTTAAAGATTTTGAAAGGCCTTTATCTACGAGAGGAATTCAAGATGCAGGCCTTATGGGGAATTTTTTTAAAAGCAAAAAAATTTTTTTAGATAAAGTTGTAAGTAGTCCGTCACGAAGAACTAAGGAAACTATCGATCATTTTTTTGGAAAAAAAATACCAGACATAGAATATGTCGATAGCTTATATCATGCACATATGGAAAAAATTTTAGATATTCTATTTGGATTAGATTTTTCGCTTAATTCTATAATGGTTGTTGGACACAATCCCTCTATGCATGAAGTAACGGAGTATGTCTCTGGAAACTTCATTGAGAAATTTCCAACCTGTGGTCTTTCCTGGATAACTATAAGTGATGAGTGGAATAAAATTAGACAAGGGTGTGGAGAATTAAAATTATTTTTTAAACCTAGCCAGCTTCGATAGTTTCACCAATTCTTTTTCGGTTGAACATTATTACGTACGAACAAATCAACATTGAAATTAATGAATGAGCGATTAAAACTTCCTGAAGGTAGTTAAGGTTCCCAAGAGATATTAAAAACAAAACAATCACCGATCTTATTAATTCAAAGTAGTATCCATAAAAGTTGTTTTCAAATAAAAATGAAGCAAATACAAGAGTACTTGTTATTACAAAACCTACTAGAAATAGATCTAGGTAGCTTAACAGTGCAAAATTAAAGAAAATAATCATTGAAAATGATGAGCCAAAGATAAGCTGTGAAAAAGCAAAAATCTTTGAAGTCAGATTGATTTTAGGGTCATACTTATGAAAAGCAGCCATATCATTCTTTACAATTGGATACTTTTTAGAAACATCTTCAGGCCTCCATTTTGGTCTTGAAAACCAAACCTTAACTTTATCAGACCATTTCTTTGTCCTCCATGAATCTTTAATCATTTCCACCCAGACTTCAAAGTTAGCCCAGAAAGGGTTCCAAGATTTCAATGGTTTTGAAGTTCCATATACTGGTTTTAAATCTTTTCTCTCGTCAATGAATGTTCCAAAGATCCTATCCCAGATAATGAAAACACCACCATAATTTGCGTCAACATATTCCTTATTTTGAGCGTGATGGATTCTGTGATTTGATGGGGTCACAAGAATATAATCAATGATTCCAAGTCTATCTATGTGCTCCGTATGTACCCAAAACTGGTAAATTAAGTTCAGTGCAGCAACTGTCACAAAAATTTCAGGTGGAACACCCAGAAATAACAATGGACAGTAGAAAATCCATTTGAAGAGGAAGTCTGTACCAGTTTGTCTTAAGGCAGTTGATAAATTAAATTCCTCGCCGTGATGGTGAACTACGTGCGAAGCCCATAAAATTTTTATTTCATGATGACATCGATGCAACCAATAGTAGCTCAGGTCATAAAGGATAAAAGCGATGACCCAGACGTATGCATCGTAGGAATTTAAAAGACCAAAATTAAATGATTGATAAATCCATGCATATACTAATCCCTGGACACCAAGTCTTAAATACGATGGAAATCTACTTATCATTCCAAGACTTAAACTCGTAAATGTGTCATTAAGCCTGTAATTATTTTTGTTTCTAAAATATCCGTAAAGAAACTCACAAAGAATTAAAAAAGTAAAAATCGGTGCTGCGTAAGCAATCAAATTAGATGTATGCATTTTCTATATGTCCCAACAAACATAAAAATTAACAAAAAATTATAATAATGCAACCTTCTAAGGCAATAAATTTTCAACTTTCTTAAGTGCCTTAAGCATAGCTTTTTTTACATCCGGTGCATCTTCCTTATTCTTTGGCGATTTTGAGTAAACTAGATTTGTAAAATGTTCGCGAAGTTTTTCGCCTTGATCTATATTTTTATCTGCAAATCTATTCCTTAGCTCTTCAAATTTTATCTTTGAAACCATTTCTTTTGGTCCTACTGGATCAAGTCCCGCAAACATTTGGAACCTTATTGAGGCTTCATTAACATCCATTAGTTCCCCAGGTTTGCCATTTACAAATTCAGGTATTAGCTCTTCAGTGATCTTTTCCGGACCTGAATCGAACAATTGCTCAATAAGTTCTTGATAATTTTTAAGTTTTTCTTGAGCTTTTTCGTTTCTTTGTAACATTGCAAAGTCTTTAATAGCCTTTCTGAATTTTTTTTCTTCCTGAGTGCCTTGAAGATTCTCAAGCTCCTTAAACTTTTCCTCTGCTTCACTAGGTGGTAGTTTTTTATCTCTTAACGCCTTAATGATCTGTTCCATAAGACCTCTTGATTCATCAAGTTCTTTGTCCTTAACCATAAGGAATTTATTACACTCGTCATCAAAAATTTTGTTAATCTCAGGATCAAGTTTTTTGCCAGCAGGGCCCAAAGTTCTCCATTGGTCTTGTAATTCTCTAATTTTCTCAACTGTTTCGTCTATTTCTTCCATACTTAAATTCTTTACTTCTTCAATTAAGGATTCTTTTTGAGATTTATTGAAATCCTCAACACCTGTCAACAAGACGTTTATGCCTTCTCGCGATTCCCTAAATTTTTTGTTTAGATTTTGAAAATCTTTATCTGGAACAGGGGAGAAGATCTTCCATTTTTCATGAACTGATTTAAGGAACTTAACAATCTGAATAACTGTAACATTCTCTGGTGTTTTGCCAGATGGAAAATTTTCAATTTGTGAGATAAGCTCAAGTTTTTTATTCTTATTTTCCTCTTTCTTTCCCTCTAGCTCAGCAAAATAATCCTTGCAAGGCAACCAAGCCTGTTCACATGCCTCTTTAAAAGTTGCCCATTTTTCCTTACTTGCTGTTTTTCCGTGTTGATCTAAATTCTGCCATTGTTTCTGAAGTGCATTTATTTCATTGGCGAGTTTTCTTGGTTCAAGATTTTTCTTTGAAATTGTGTTTACAGAAGTAATTAATTCTGTCCTTTTATCAGATGTAGCAAACTCTGCCCAATCATCATATTCTTTGGCTGTGAAGTTAAGCCTTTGAAATTTATGTTTAAACTTCGAAGGGATAGGTTTGTCTTTGCCAAATTGTGAATTTAGCTTCCTAAGGTCTTTTTGCGCCTTTTTGATCTGACCAGAGGCAAATAGTTGCTCTATGCCATTGAGCTGTTGGTTTAGGTTTATTGCTTTATCTCCCACAAATCTTGCTGAAATTATTTATAATCCAATCAAACACTTTTTGAATGAAACGAATTTTAACAGGTATTACCCCTAGTGGCTATCCTCACTTAGGAAATTATATAGGAGCAATCAAGCCATCTCTAGACCTTTTAGATGAAAAGTGTGAATCATTTTTATTTATTGCTGATTTACATGCCTTAATAAAGGTTTGGGATCCTGATAAATTAAATGAGTTATCTAAAAAAATTGCCATGGCATGGCTTGCTTCAGGTTTGGATGCAAGTAAAACTTTCTTTTACAGACAGTCAGACATACCAGAAATTACAGACTTAGCTTGGATATTAAGTTGTGTTACAGAGAAAGGATTGCTAAACCGTGCGCATGCTTATAAAGCTGCAGTTGATCAAAATAAAGATTCTGGAAAAAAAGACTTTGAGGATGGAGTATCTTTGGGGTTATTTTCCTACCCATTACTTATGGCATGTGACATTCTTACTCCAAATGCAACACATGTTCCAGTTGGCAAAGATCAACAACAACATCTTGAGATTGCAAGAGATATCGCATTGAAATTTAATAATCGTTATGAAGAGATTTTTAATCTCCCTGAAGGTGTTATATCTTCAAAAAATTTTGTTCAAGGCATCGATGGCAGAAAAATGTCAAAAAGTTACAACAACATTATCCCGTTATTGGGTACCGAAGAAGAATTAAAAAAATCTGTGATGAAAATAGTAACTAACTCTCAGGAGCCAGGTGAGAGAAAAGAGTGGAAAGATAATACATTGTTTTCGATATATTCTTCATTTGCGAGCGACGCACAGATTGAGGAACTTAAGAGCAAATTTGATAATGGGATTGGATGGGGAGACGCAAAACTTGTTTTATTTAATGACCTCAATAAGATTCTTTTGCCAATTAGAGAGGAATTTCAAGATCTTCAAACCAGAGAAAATGACATCGAGGAGCTCCTTCAAGAGAATGCTAAAAAGGTTAGAAAGTTTACAATACCTTTTTTAGAACGTGTTAAATCAGCCGTTGGTATCTAGATAAAGCACAAAACATGTATCAAACAAGAAGTCAGAAAAATTACCTTTGGATATTTTTCACAATGCTTAGTGTAGGGCTTGGCCAGTCTCTAGTTTTTACATCAATCCCAATTCTTGCAAGAGAAAACGGTTTGAACGAAGTTCAGGTTTCAATGATTTTTGGTGTTTCAGCATTTGCATGGTTTTTTACTTCTCCTTTGTGGGGGAGATACAGTGACAAGTTTGGAACGCGAATCATAGCTATAGTAGGTTCTTTAGGTTATTCGGCAAACATGATGTTAATTGTGTTACCGATAATATTATTTGAAAATGGATATTTAGCCAGTTGGGCTTTATTTCCAGCTCTAATTGCCAGCAGGTTAATTTATGGATTATTTGGATCAGCAACAAGACCAGCTTTATTCGGTTATGCAGGAAAGATTTCGTCGGAAAAAAATAGAGCAGTAATATTTTCTAATCTTGAATCAGGGTTCATTTTAGGAACAGTCCTTGGGCCGCTGATTGGGGCATTTTTTTTCAGGTATACAAATACTGAAATTCCTTTTATATTGTTTGGTTTAATAGGTCTTGCTGTTGCAATTCAACTTAATATTAGATTAAGAAATACTAAAGAAACTCAAGTTTCGATAAGTAAAGCAAAGAAGCTAAATATTAGAGATGCAAAGGTCTGGCCATTCATTTTTGTTTCCTCATTAAACAGCATTACACAAGCAATCATTTTTCAGACAATGGGCTTTTTTATCTTTGATCGTTTGGGTTATAACACCAATGATGCTGCAGTATTTGTAAGTGTTTGTTTTGGGATTTGGTCAGTATCAGTGGTGCTTACTCAGACGTTTGTTAATCCACTTTTTAAATCAATAAAATTAATGATGCTTATAGGTCCTATTTTGAGTTGTATATCATTCATAACATTAATTTTTTCAACAGAAATATTTGCTTTGGTTGGAACATTGATACTCAATGGGGTAGGACTAGGCATCACTAGACCAAGCTATAATTCTGCTTTATCTTTAAGCCAAAAGAAGGAATTTCAGAGTTCGGCCGCAGGAATTATAGGAAGCACACTTCCTATTGGTCATATGATTGCACCTCTCTTTGTCGGTTTATATTTGATTAACTTTTCATATGTTTATATCTTTTCGGCTACAATTTGCTTAATTTCAATTGCATTTACAGTGGTTCATCCGTATATACTTAAATCAAATGCGTACAAATAAAAAAGCAGTTTTAATGATAAGTCTTGGGACTCCGGACAGCCCCAGTTGGATTGATGTTGCTAAATATTTAAGTCAATTTTTGACAGATGGAAGAATAATAAATATTCCTTCATTTCTTAGATATATTCTTGTGAATCTTGTAATCGTTCCTTTTAGGTCGTTTTCGTCATCTAAAAGCTACAAAGAACTTTGGACAGAAAGAGGTTCACCGCTTAAATACCACATGGAAGATTTAACAAAAAAGGTTAGAGATTCCTTAAAAGAGTCTCATGATGTTTTTTATGCAATGCGTTACAAGAATCCATCTTTAAAATCTAGATTGGAAGAAATAAATAAAGTGGGTTACGACGAAGTGATTCTGTTTCCTGTGTTCCCACAATATTCATCTGCAGCTAATGGTTCATTCCTTGATTACTCGCTAAAGTTAATTTCAAAATGGAATGTAATTCCAACCATAAAGACTGTTGATCAATTTTATGATAACGAGGACTTTCTAAATGCCTTTAGAGAAAACATAGAAAAATTTGATTTATCTAAATATGAAAGAATTGTTTTTAGTTATCATGGCCTCCCAATGAGCCAACTTAATGACGTCTATTCTGAGGGTAAATGTGAGGATAGAGAGTGTGAAGAGGGTGTTCATGGAGATAATCACCACTGTTACAGGGCTACTTGTTACGAAACTACTAACCTCCTAGTAAAAAAAACAGGCCTGGACGCTGCCAAAACAATAACTGCTTTTCAATCTAGGTTAGATTCAAAGTGGGTTAAACCCTTCAGCGATCAGGTATTAAAAGACTTTGCTAAAGAAGGTGTCAAAAATATTTTGGTTGTTTCTCCATCCTTCACAGGGGACTGCCTCGAGACGATAATTGAGATAGGGGATGAGTATAGGGAACTTTTTCTTGAAAATGGTGGTCAAACTTTAGACTTTGTACCATCATTAAATTCGAATGATAGTTGGGTAAGATGTATAGTAAATATAATAAGAGAGATTTAAATGAGGGAAATTTTAAAAATACAAAAAAAAGCGTTCATTCAAGATGGAGAGCCATCTTTAAATCAAAGAATAGATAGATTAAAAAGATGTATAGCACTCATTGAGACACATGATGAAAAAATCATTAATGCTCTAAATGAAGACTTCAAAAATAGATCAAAGGGAGAAATACTCACTTCTGAGATTTCTCAATCAGTAAGAAACCTTAACTTTACAATAAAGAAATTAAAAAAATGGATGAAGCCACAATCAAGACCTTCATCATTCATGGCTAATATGCTTGGCTCAAAAAGCATACTTAAACCATCGCCACTTGGCACTGTAGGTGTAATTGCTCCATGGAACTTCCCTGTGGGAATGATTTTTTATCCAGCAGCATCAATTTTTGCAGCAGGTAATCGAATAATGGCTAAACCCTCTGAATTAACCCCTAATACTGCAAATGTGATAAAGGAAGCAGTCGAAAAATATTTTGATACCTCAGAATTTAGTGTAATCCTTGGAGGACCTGAAGTTGGGGCAGAGTTTTCATCTCTACCATTTGACCATTTACTTTATACAGGAAGTGGTAGGATTGGGAAAAAAATACTCTCTGCTGCTGCAGATAACTTAGTACCTACTACTCTTGAACTGGGTGGAAAAAGTCCAACTATCGTTTCTGAAGGAGTGGATCTAAATCTTGTTGCCAAAAGAATTATGTTTGTAAAAACCCTTAATGCCGGACAAATATGCCTTTCACCTGATTACATTTATGTGAAAAGAGGGCTTGAAAACGATTTGATAAATGCCCTAAAAGAAACTTTCAACGAATTTTTTACTAAAAATAATCTTGATGACTATACTTCGATGGTAAATGATAATCACTTTGATAGGATGGATGACTATATCAAAGATGCAAAAGATAAGGGTGCAGAAGTTATTAACTTATCAGCACTCGACGACTCAGATAACAACATTATGTCAACAAAAATTCTTCTGAATGTGAATGATGACATGCTTGTAATGCAAGAGGAAATTTTTGGTCCTTTGTTGCCGGTTAAGGTTTATGACGAATTATCAGAGGTTGTAAATTATATAAACAGTCACGATCATCCTTTGGGTCTATACTTCTTTGGGTCCAGTAAAAAGGAGCAAGATTACGTCATAAATAATACCAGATCTGGAGGTGTGACAATCAATGATGTAATGTTCCATCTTATGCAGTCAGAGCTCCCATTTGGAGGCGTTGGACCTTCTGGAAATGGATATTACCATGGCTATGAGGGGTTCCTAAATTTTTCGAACTTGAGATCAATTTATTACCAAACAAAGGTCGACGCCATATTTGGCATTCTAAGACCACCTAGAAAGAAAAGTTTTGAGATGCTCTCAAAAATAATGAAGAAACTTTCTTGAATAATTTATTAAATAAGATATCGATTAGCTATCTATTTAAAGCTGGCACCAATCGGCTTTCCTCCCTATCTATTCTTACTTCAGCTGGAATTGCAATTGGGACCGCTATTGTAATTATTGTTATGTCTGTAATGAATGGTTTTCAAAATGAACTGAAGGAGAGGATCTTGGGTGCTGTTCCACAAATTACTTTTCAAAAACAAGAGGGCTTTGAAGACATTGATAGGCTAATTGAATCCATCAAGGAGCATCCAAATGTGATGGATGCTCAGACATTTTACATAAATCAATCTGTTATTAGCACAGACTTAGCTACCAGAGGAGTAATACTTAAAGGGACAGATGAGAATGAGGTTTCTATTATTCCCGAAAATATGGTGGAAGGGAATCTACAGGCTCTAAGTCAAGGAGCAAATATTATTCTGGGGGATGATCTAGCATATGAAATTGGTGTTCTCCCTGGAGAAAAAATAACATTAATTGTTGCACCCAATCTTGATAATATTCTTAGCATACCAAGAACTATAAGCTTTCTGGTTGTTGGTTTATTTTCTGTTGGTTCAGAGGTCGACCAAAACTATGCTTTAATAGGCAAAGAATCATTTCAGAAGGCTTTTTCACTTGATGCTAACTCCATGTTGGAAATTAGGCTTGATGACGTTTTAGATGCACCTAATACTGCAAGAGATATAAAAAAAGATTTAAATATGAGCTCATCGGTGCAAGTAACTACTTGGAGCGAAGAATATGGAAGCTTATTTCGAGCCACTCAGCTTGAGAGAATAATGGTCTCTCTTTTGATGTCTTTAATTTTACTCATGGCTGTTTTTAGCATGATTATTTCAATCAATAACTTCGTCAAAGACAAGGAAAATGAAATAGCTATGTTACGCACAATTGGTTACTCACAAAATGAAGTTCTAAGAATATTTCTTCAAATAATAATTTTTTTAGGAGCTATAGGGATTCTTTTCGGAAACTTAATTGGTGTTGTCGTGTCCAATAACATTACTGAACTTTTTAATCTCCTTGCCAAAGCGTTTAATATTAACGTAATGAACACCTACTACATAGATTATTTTCCCTCCATCGTGAAGTTAAATGATATTTTGCTCATTAATGGATGTTCAATTTTCTTAATTGTGTTGCTTGGTCTAATCCCATCTTTGAAGGCAGCTAAGACTAACCCTATTCATATCTTAAATAAAAAATGATTGAGCTAAGTAAGGTGTCAAAAAGATATAAATCTGGAAAGTCATTTCAAGACGTCTTCTGCGATCTAACACTTAAATTTGAAGAAACAGGAACATACAGCATTGTTGGACCTTCAGGTTCTGGAAAAACCACTTTTCTTAATATGATCTCAGGATTAGATAAATTCGATGAGGGTTCTTTAAAAATTTATGGTAAAGAAATCGCATTGCTTGATCAGGAGCAGCTTTCACGTCTACGAAGATCTTTTTTTGGTTTTGCATATCAATATCATCATCTTCTTGAGAATCTAAATATTTTAGATAATTGCATGGTGTCTATGCTTAATCCAGATAAGGATGCCATTATCAAAATTTTAACAAATTTACATATTTCTCAATGTGCAAAGAAATACCCCTCAACTCTATCTGGTGGGGAGAAACAACGTGCATCTATTGCAAGGGCACTTTGCAAACAGCCTAAAATCATTCTACTTGATGAGCCCACCGGAAATTTAGATGAAACAAACAGCAAGATTGTTCAAGATTTTATTCTTGATTATGCTGAAAAAACTAGTTGCCTTTTAATTTACGTTACACATGATAGTAACTTTGCAAAAAAAGCTGGCAATGTGTTAAAAATTTCGGACAGAAACATAAAAAACAAGTAATGAAAAAAAACCTGTACAGTAGACTTTTAAAATACACCTTTAAATACAAAGGTTTATTTTTTTTAAGTATATTTGGATTTTTTCTTTTTGCTCTCGCTGATATTTCTGCAGTTGAGTGGCTGAAAAGAGTAATTGGATTTATTAACAGTGAAGAAAAAAGTTTTCTTAACCCGCTAAATCTTGCGTTATTGCTTTTGTTTATCTCGACGATTAGAGGAGTTGGATTTTATGTAGGAAATTTCTTTATGGCCAATGTTGGTTTAAAGGTCGTGCATAACCTAAGACAAGACCTTATAAGCAGTCTTCTTCTTCAGCCTATAAGTTTTTTTGACCAAGCTTCTAAAGGCGAGATTGTAAACAGAATTATTTTTACCACAAATCAAATTACGGGTGCGGCTACAAATGCATTAAAGATTCTTGCAAAAGAGGGGTTTCTTTTAATAGGCCTATTTATTTATCTAATCTATTTAAGTTGGAAGTTGACAGTGGTAATTCTTCTTATTGCCCCTCTAATAGGTATTGTCGTAAGCCTGGCTGGTAAGAGATTGCGGCGCGTTGCGAAGAAAATTCAAGATGTTATGGGAATTGTGACTCAAGTAAGTAGTGAAATTGCTTCTGGAGCAAAAGAAATAAAATCCTTTGGTAATGAGGACAGTGAAAAAATTCGATTCCAAAAAGCAAATGATGAAAACCTAAAACAAAATCTAAAGATGGAAAGCACAACCAACTTAGCAACTCCTTTAATACAAATTTTTGTTGCAGGTGCACTTGCAGGAATGAGTTTTTTAGCACTTAATAATCTCGACGATCTTAATTTACCATCTGAGTCTTTCGTGGCTTTTTTTACTGCTGCAGGACTTATGGCAAGGCCAATTAGGCAATTATCAAGTCTTAATGCTGTAATTCAAAAGGGCTTAGCAGCTGCAGAAGACATATTCCAGTCAATTGATAGATCACCAGAAAATTACACTGGTGGCATGGAGCTTTCAAAAAAACTTCAAGGTGATGTAGACATTAAAAATGTCACATTTAGCTACAATGAAGAGAAAGATCCTGTGCTTAAGTCTATAAATATTAGTGCAAAGAAAGGGGAGACTATAGCCTTGGTTGGAAAGTCAGGAAGTGGTAAATCTACAATAGTTAACCTTCTAAATAGATTTTACGATGCGTTTGAGGGATCAATAACAATCGACGGTTATGATATCAAGAAAATAAAGCTTAAGGACTTAAGGTCATCTATTTCATATGTATCTCAGGATCCAACTCTTTTTAACGATACTGTTAGAAATAACATCGCTTACGGTTTAACTGATGTAAGTGAAAATGCGATTTTTCAAGCAGCTAGAGAGGCAAATGCATATGAATTTATCACAAATTTACCTGAGGGCTTTGATACTAGGATTGGCGATAATGGTGTGCTAATTTCAGGTGGGGAGAAACAGAGAATTGCCATTGCCAGAGCACTATTAAAACAGTCTTCAATTCTTATTTTTGATGAAGCAACGTCTGCACTAGATAACGAGTCTGAAAAAGAAATTCAAGAGGCAATAGAAAAAGCTTCAAAAAATAAAACAACATTTTTGATTGCTCATCGTCTAAGTACGGTGGAGAAGGCTGATAAAATTTATGTGATTGAAGGTGGAGAAATAACTCAATCAGGAACACATAAAGAGCTTATAAAGCAGGAGGGCCTATATAACATTTTACAAGGAAGCCCAGAGATTGTTAAAGAAGATGTGGATGTCATTGAATCTGACTCATTCATTCCAACAAAATTACCTGAGAAACAAAACTATTGGAATAAAGTGGGATTTTTAAACGTCTTGCTCTCACCGATAAGTTTAATCTATTGGTTTGGAAGTTCATTAAAAAACCTAATATTCAAATCTAAAAAGTCTGAAGTTAATCAAATACCTGTGGTTGTAGTGGGTAATATAACTGTAGGTGGAAACGGCAAAACCCCTTTAGTAAACCAAATAGCCCTCGACTTAAAAAACATGGGATACAATCCAGGAATAATCCTTAGAGGATATAAGGGAACGTTTACTGGAACAAAAAAAGTTGATTCAGATGCAACCGCAAAACAGGTTGGTGATGAGGCTATTTTCCACTTCAATCGAGGATTCGATGTCGTTGTGGATAGAGATAGGGCTAGAGCGTTATCCTTTCTAGAAAGGAATACAAATTGTGATCTAGCAATATCTGACGATGGCCTTCAACATTCAAACCTAAGGAGAGATTTTGAAATAATGGTAGAGGATGCATCCAGAGACTTTGGTAACAGAATGTTTTTGCCTGCTGGCCCACTCAGAGACAGCCTCTCAAGAAGGAACAGTGTTGACGTTTTCTTGCACAGCGGAAGAACAAAAAACTCAAATAATTTTTTTGAATTAGAACCAGATTGTTGGGTAAACCTTTCTAATGGCAATACCTACCAAATTGATGAGTTTCCATTTGGTAAAAATGTTAATGTTGTGACAGGTATAGCAAATCCACTAAGATTTCTTGAAACCTTGAATGGTATCAAAATTAACTATGATTTTAAGCTTTTTTCAGATCACCATTTTTTCTCAGACGATGACTTAGAGTTTGACTATCCTCGACCCATAGTGATGACTGAAAAAGATGCCGCCAGGATATCATCTTCACAGATTAATGATTCTATGTGGTATTTAAGAATGAGAGTGAAATTAAATATAAATTTATCAAAAATGATAAGAGAAAAGATCGATGGGTAATAAATTTTGTATTGTTATTCCGGCAAGACTCAAATCGTCAAGGCTCGAAAAAAAACTTCTTAGAAAAGTAGATGGTAAGCCTCTAATTCAATGGACATGGGAAAACAGCTTAAAATCAAATGCTGACGAAGTTACTGTGGCAACTGATTCTCAAGAAATTGCAACCATAATTTCTTCTCTGGGGGGGAATATCTTTTTATCAAAAAAAGAACATTCAAGTGGTACAGATAGAATTAATGAATTTGTGACTTCAAAGCAGATGAATGATGACGATATCATAATAAATCTTCAAGGTGATGAGCCTTTAATTGACATTGATATTGTAAATAGATTTTCAGAATTTATGGTTGAAAATAACTCAAATTTTGCTTCAATATGTAAGCCATTTTTGTCAGAAGAAAACCAAAATGATACAAATAAAGTTAAGGTAAAATTAGCTAAAAATAATGAAGCACTTTCATTTTCAAGAACTTTAATTGGCAATGATGCATCAAAGAATATGCACCACATTGGTGTCTATGGCTTCAAAAAATTAACTCTTAATAAATTCTCATCTCTATCACGATCTAAGAATGAAGATAAAGAAAAGCTTGAACAACTCAGAGCAATTGATAATGGTATAAAAATTGACATGTTTAAGGTTGCCAACTTTAATTCATTTGGCATAGACACAGAAGAGGACTTACTTAAATTCGAAGAATTTGTTTCAAGTTAATTATGTATGATTTAAGCCGTCACAATAGTTTAAAACTTCAAGCTTCGGCACAGGTATTTCAAGAATTTTCAAATACAGATGAACTAATCAAAATTTCAAGGAATTATAATCTTGGGCCAAGAAACTTTTGCGTGATTGGAGAGGGCACAAACTCTATTTTCCCAACATCCTTTGATAAGGCAGTAATTAAACCTGTAGGTAAAGAGATTAATATTATTGAAAGCCGTAAAGCTATCATTTTAGAAGTTTCTGCTGGATTAATATGGGATGATTTAATAGATTTTTGTTGTGAAAGAAATTTTTATGGTCTTGAAAACCTTGCTGGAATACCTGGCACTGTTGGGGCTGCTCCAGTTCAAAATATAGGTGCATATGGCAAAGAAATCTCGGAAAATATTTTTAAAGTTGAAGCGTTTGATATGAGAAAGCAGAAGATAAGAACAATGAGCAATGAGGAGTGTGATTTTAGTTATAGAAATAGCACCTTTAAGGAAGATAAACACCTAATAATAACTTCAGTATTTTTTTCTTTATCCACAGAATTTACTCCAAATTTAAGCTACAAGGACCTTGAAAACAGATCATTTCCAACCGCGAAAGATTTGATAGATTTTGTTAGAAATATTCGTTTAAAAAAAATACCAGATCGAATTTCATATCCAAATCTCGGAAGCTTTTTTAAAAATCCAATAATTGATAAAAAATTGTTTGATAAAAATCAAAAGCTTAACTTTCTTTCGCCATTATCTGTTAACCCAAATGACATTAAGCTTTCAGCTGCTGAAATTATAGAATCTTTAGGATTGAAAGGGATGCGAATTAATAATTGTGGTATGTCGGCACAACATGCCTTAGTTTTAGTTTGTACTGGTATTTGTAATGCTAATGACATAAAAAGAGTAGAAAGAATGGTTCGGGAGAAAGTTCAAAATGAATATAAGATAAATCTTGAAACTGAGCCCGTTTTCTTATGAGCATTTCTTTTTTTATTTACCTTGCTTTTGCACATCTAGTTGCAGTTATATCTCCTGGACCTGATTTCTTTTATATTTTAAGAAGCTCGTTTGAGAATGGCTTAAAAAATACATTATTTTCCGCGTTTGGCATTGGCACGGGAGTTTTACTTCAATGTATTTTTTGCCTTATTGCTCTAACTTTTCTGAATGACGAAATTCCACAGATTTATCTGCTGATTGGAACAATGGGTGCTGTATATCTTTTCTATATTGGCTTAACAGGATTAAGAAGTGATACACATGAAGGTATATCTATTCAAAACCTAAAGAATAAAAAAATAGATTTTACTAAGAGTTTTTTTGGGGGTGTTTTTGTAAATCTTCTAAATGTAAAGGCGATTGTATTCTTTGTGTCTCTTTTTGGAGGGATCATAAATGTCATGACACTAGCTGACATGGTGGCTATATCTTTATACTTTTTTCTTGCCACGGTGCTTTGGTTTATAATCCTTTCAATTAGTCTAGCTTATGGGAAAAAAACTTTTATTTCAGAGAAATTCCAAACAACAATTAAACAATTCTCTTCATTAAGTTTAATGCTTATTGGTGTGGCTCTTGGATTTTACGTATGGACATAAACAAAATTGAAAAAAAACTTATTAATCTTGAGGACTATCCACTTGAAGAATGGAATCCACCACTTTGCGAGGGTGTTGAATTTTCTCTTGATGAGAATTCAAAATGGTTTTATAACGGATCAGAAGTAAAAAGGAAAGCAATGATTAAGCTTTTTTCAAAGCTTGTTAAACGTGAAGGTGACAATTATTTTGTCGTGACGCCATCTGAAAAAATAATACTTAAAGTGAAAGGGGAAGTTTTTTCGATAATTGACTATAAAAAAGACAAGGAAGATTATTTTTTCAAAACAAATACGGATGAATGGGTAAAATTAACTGCTAAGAACTTCATTAAGGTTGATATGGTAAACAACCACCCTTATCCAAAAATCTTGATTAGGGAAGGGATCTGGGGGCTCTTGACGAGGAACATTTTCTATCTTTTAATTTCTGAAGCTAATCAAAGTGGAAATAAGCTCTATTTAGTATCAGATAAAAAGAATTTTTTCTTAAATTAAATTTCCTCTAGCAATCTTTGCAACCTGGCTGATGCAAGTATTATTTGTAGATAGACAACACTGATATTTTTAATCATGTACTCTTGGTCGAATACCATTTCATCATCTCGATAGCCAAAAGATGGCTTATAAAGTTTTTCTCTAGATTCTTGTACCCAGAATCTTATTCTTTCCTCATGAGTTAGCTGGCCTTCTTGTGGAGAGTATAGGTCGATATCAATTGTCTCAAAATCAAGCTGTAATGCATATGCTGGAATAATACCGTCCCAAAGTTCATGAATATTGGTTTTAGTCCCATCATAAAGAGTGATAAATTGTCTATTGCCGCCGTAATGTCCTGCATCACCAACATGAAGAGGTTGGTGGATGTCACCTACAAAGTGACCAATAAATTTTAATGCCTCTGCTCGTTTCCACTTTTTATTATTTTTATTTTTATATATTTTTATTTGCTCCTCTAGCGCAGATACTATACAACCTTGCTCAGGGCAATCTGTGGGGGAGTAACTAAAATCATTTCTGGCAAGATTGATATAATGCCAAGGTCTTGTCTCAGGACGTTTTCTTTTAATAGTATCTGCCCATACACACCAGTCAGAACCTTTTCCAATCAAATTTTCAATCTCTTTTCTTTTTTCATAAGAAATTTTCTCCAGAGCAAGTTCGCATACCTTTCTATGACCATCATCCCACCAAGCATTTGCCAAAAAAGATATTCCAAAAAAAATTATAGAGATTATTATTTTTCTCATACTTTATTCCTTTAGATTCGTTGAAATTGATATTGTTCCCATTATAGGGAAATGATCAGAAACGCCAATTCCACTTGATGAATTAAACCGAACTTGAATACCATCGCTGTCCGTTTGGAGCGGATGTTTTACCACCTCAATGGTGTTAGCTTTAAATTTTGCACCTCGTCCCTTAAAAATCATTAAATTATCCAGAAATGACCATGTACCATTTCTAAAGTAGTATTGAGTGCCATCACAGCCTTTGCATCCCGAAAGGTGAGCGATTTCCCATTTTTCGCTCAGATTTTTATAAATATTTTGATTTGCATCCTCAGTAATGTTTACATTGAAATCTCCAAGAGCGATTGCGATGTTTGAGTGTTGTTTAATTAAAGTTTCCAAATTGCTAAATGCATCTAGTCTCATCGATGTTGGATGGTAGCCTGCTGGAAAATGCACTGAGTAAATATTTATTATTTTCTCTCCAAGATTTATTACTGTCTCTAAAATTCCACGAGTATCATCTTGTACTTCTTTTGGAGCTCCTGCAAAGGTTATAGGGTGCAGTTTTGAATCTATAATTGGAAGTCTAGAAATTATCCCTAAATTTATTCCTCTATCATCTTGTCCGTCAATCAAAGCAAAATATCTAAGCCCCTTATCATTTAAGCCACTTTGAAGTGCCTTAAGTATCTCAATGTTCTCAACTTCTTGAAAACTAATGAAATCAAAATTTTTGGAGTTTAAGACCTGTAAAATATTGCTAATCTTTTTTTCTATTACTGTTTCATTCCAATCAAGGAATAAACAATCATCGCGCCATTTTTTAACTTGGATCTTTTGACACTTCTCGATATGTCTTTCATTGCTCTTTTTTGAAAAGGGGAGGTAGGTGTCATCTGATTTCTGTGGATTGTCTTTGCTGTCAAATAAATTCTCAACATTAAATGACATTACTGTTATGTCTTGAGATATGAGATTTAGTGAAAAGAAAATAAAAAATAAAAAAGATTTACTTTTGATTTTCAATAAACTCATCGACTTTTTCTTCCAAAATATTCATAGGAACAGAACCAAAGCTTAATATGAAATCATGAAAATTCTTCAAATCAAAATTTTCTCCAAGCTCCTCTTTTGCCTTGTCCCTAAGCTCAATTATTTTAAGTTGTCCGATCTTGTATGCTAAGGCTTGTCCTGGCCATGCAATATATCTATCAACCTCGTTGTTGATATCCTGCGGTGTTTTTGCCGTATTTTGCAAGAAAAGATTGACTGCCTCTTCCCTGGTCCAACCCTTATAATGCATGCCAGTATCTACAACCAGCCTTATTGCTCTCCACATGTCGTATGTCAGTTGACCAAACTTATCGTAAGGGTCGTTATAAAGCCCCATATTTTCACCAAGCTGCTCGCTATATAGACCCCATCCCTCAACAAAAGATGTAAAGCTTAAGTGATTTCGAAATTTAGGTACATTCTCAAGTTCCTGTGCTAGAGCAATCTGATGATGATGTCCAGGTACAGCTTCGTGAACAGATAATACTGGGATTTCATATTTTGGTCTTGTTTCTGGTTTATACAAATTTGCATAGTAATATCCTGGTCTTCCCTTACTTGGTGCATTGTAGTATGCAGTTGTAGTGTAAGGGGCTGACTCCATTGGTATCGGTATGACGCCATATGGCGCCCTTGGAAGCTTGTTAAAGAGTGAGGGCATATATGCGTCAATTTTTTTTGACATTGCTCTATATGCGTCAAGTAATTCTTCGCCAGTTTCATAATAAAACTGAGGGTCAGTCCTCAGAAACATTAAAAATGAATTGAAATCTCCCTCCCACTCAACCAAAGCAATAATTTCTTCCATTTCTGCTCTTATTCTTGCAACTTCCTTGAGCCCAATTTCATGAATTTCATCTGGAGTTAAGTCGGTTGTTGTATGATATTTTGATAGATATTCATACCAAGCTTTGCCATTCGGAACATCGCTGATACCAACTGTATTTCTTGAATTTGGAATGTATACATTTTTTAGGAATGTCATTAATCCCCGGTAAGATGGGTTAAGTTCATTTTTTATGAAATCTTTTACGCGTATTTGTATTTCACTTGCTTCTTCGTCACCTATAACCTCATTTGCTGATTGAAAAATTTTATAATATGGATGATCTTCCAAGTCGGATGCTAGAATGCCCTCAATTTGTGACACCACAGCTCTTGTTACAAGCTTGGGCTGAGTATATCCCATCTCAAGACCCTCTTTATTATTCTTGAGTGAATTTTTAACGTTTTGATTAAAGCCTTTGATTCTTTCAAACCAATCTTCATAATCTTTTTTGTTTTTAAAACTAAGTCTATCCCCATAGCTGTAATAATCCTGAACTCCACCCCTCTGATTGAGTTCCATGTAGTATTTAGGAAAATTTCTCCCTTCTAGACTGACTTCCATGCTCATCTTTATAAGTCGATAATTTAATCGATCTGCATCGTTCAAATTTGATAATTTAATTTGACTTAGTTTTTCTAGAAATGTTTTTTCATAATTCGCATCTGATTGGAATTTCTCTGACGAGTTTGATGAGACTCTATTGTTGAACCTGTAGTCGCCTAACAAGCTTGCAAAGTACGGGTTTTCTTTTAAGGTATGTTCCCAGTCTTGGTCTAGAAGACTTTTGAAATTAATTTCGTCCTCAGAGGCCCTTTCTGTAGTAAGGTATGTGTAGCTTAAGTTCGAAGCTATTCCCACAAGACTTGATAATAGAATTATGCTGATTAAATGGCTGAACTTCATATGTAAAGCTTACTACATATTTGGATAATTTGGTCCGCCGCCACCCTCTGGCGCAACCCAATTTATATTTTGCGAAGGTTCTTTAATATCACATGTTTTGCAGTGAATGCAGTTTTGAGAATTAATTTGGAATCTTTTTTCTCCATATTCCTCAACAACTTCATAAACACCTGCTGGACAGTACCTCTGAGCAGGTTCGTCATAAAGTTCTAAATTTTTTGAAATAGGAAGAGTGACATCTTTTAATATCAGGTGACAAGGTTGTTCTTCTTCATGATAGGTATTTGAGAGATATACTGAACTCAATTTATCGAATGTAATTTCGTTGTCATACTTGGGGTAATTAATTTTCTTGCAATCTGCAGCGGGCTTTAAGCACTTGTGATCAGGAACCGAGTGCCTCAATGTAAATGGCAAATTTCCTCTAAAAATAAGCTGATCAACCACATTGAATGCTGCGCCGATGAGAGCTCCGAACTTATGGAAGAAGGGCCCAAAGTTTCTTGATTTATATAATTCATCGTATAACCAGGTTTTTTTAATCTCTTCATCAAAGCTTAAATTTTTTCCATCTAGATTTGCTGCAATTACCTTTGCGACCTCTATTCCTGATTTCATAGCAGTGTGAGAGCCCTTAATTTTTGAAAAATTAAGTGTTCCTGCATTACATCCAATTATGTACCCACCAGGAAATTCCATACTTGGCAAGCTTTGAAGGCCTCCTTTAATTAGTGCTCTTGCTCCATAAGTAAGTCTTTTTCCGTTCTTTAAATATTTCTTCACGTTTGAGTGTGATTTCCATTTTTGAAATTCATCGTAGGGGCTTAAGTGAGGATTTTCATAATCCAAGGGAATAACTAATCCAACCAAAACCTGGTTTTTGTCAGCATGATACATATAAGATCCACCTGGAGTGTCATTGGTTAGGGGATAACCATTTGAATGAACTACCAGACCTTCCTCATATAGTTCATTTTCAACCTCCCAAACTTCCTTAAAACCAATACCATAATGTTGAGGATCTTTACCTTCATCTAAGTTAAATTTTTCAATAAGTTGCTTGCCTAAGTGTCCTCTGCAGCCTTCTGCAAAAATTGTAGTTTCATTGGCAATTATCTCCATACCAGGTTGAAAAGACTCTTTTGGATTACCATTTGCGTCAACACCCATATCACCTGTAATCACACCTGAGACCCTTCCATCTTTGAATATAATTTCCGAGGCTGGGAAACCAGGAAAAACGTCTATTCCAAGATTTTCTGCTTGCTCCGAAAGCCACCTGCAGAGGTTACCCAAACTGATAATATAATTTCCATGGTTCTGCATCGTTGGCATAAATATTGAAGGAATTGTTATCGAAAGCCTTTGATTTAAGTGAAACTTTAATTCGTCTCTTTTAACTTTAACCTCTAGGGGAGCTCCCATGTCTTTCCAGTTTGGGAATAATTCATCAAGCGCAGTGGTCTGAAAAACATTACCAGATAGAATATGTCCACCAATTTCAGCACTTTTTTCTAGGACACAAATTGTTTTATTTTGATTTTGTTTCTTAAAGATTTGAGCTAGCTTTATTGCAGCCGAGAGTCCTGATGGTCCACCCCCAACAACGACAATGTCATAATCCATTGTTTCTCTTTCCATAATATTGCCTTGCACTTTAAATTTTATATTATTCCTATATATTACTTAATGTTCAGTTTTAAATATGAAAATTTTAGTTCCTATTAAAAG